>Dunbar_p2__coassemble_880_pt1 | contig 48683 bp, 43 predicted proteins | sample Dunbar_p2__metabat2_high_PE_041 | metagenome-assembled genome bin Dunbar_p2 | reverse complement strand
TCACGACGGCGATCGTGAGCGCGCCCTGCTGGCGCGCCGCGCGTGCGACGAGTGGGCCCGCGCCGGTGCCGGTGCCGCCGCCTTCGCCCGCCGTGACGAAGACCATGTCCGCGCCCTTGACGGCCTCTTCGATGTCCGACTGGTGGTCCTGTGCGGCCTTCGCGCCCTTCTCCGGGTCGGCTCCGGCACCGAGGCCACGGCTCGACGCGTCGGAAAGCGAGATCTTGACGTCCGCGTCCGAACGCAGCAGATCCTTCGCGTCGGTGTTGATCGCGACGAACTCGACGTTCTGCAGACCTTCCGCGATCATGCGGTTGACGGCATTGCCGCCGGCCCCGCCCACGCCGACGACTTTGATGTTCGTTTTGTCATTGAAATTGTCATTCTGGGCAATCTCGCTCACGATGTTCTCCTGTCACTCACGATGCTGAACTCTACTGTATCGCAAACCGCCCGATATTCCGGCCATTGCACGTCGCCATGTGAAACGGTTCATGGACCGGCGGGCGGATTGCGCCACGTCTTTGCTGATTCGGGCATTGATGCCCGTTTTTCCCGTCGGATGCGCGCTCAATATCCGGCATCCATCGGATCGTCGCCAAAGAGCCGTTCGCGCTCCTCGCGCGTCGTCGTCCGCGAATCGAGCCATCCGTAAGGCAGATGGACCTTTTTCGCAAAGCGAACACGGCCGCGTGGCTTGTCGATGACGCGCCCGGGAAGCCTCGCGTCCGGGTCGAGCGTCGCGACGAGTCGGGCGACATCGTCGAGGCATTCGCATTCCATGAACGCGCGGCGCATATGGCCGCCGACGGGGAATCCTTTGAGGTACCACGCGACGTGTTTGCGCAGGTCGTGCACGGCCATGCGCTCGTCGCCGTCATAGAACCGCGTGAGCAGCTGCGCATGTCGTATAATGACCGCGCCGACCTCACCGAGTGTCGGATCGACACGCACGTCGCTTCCGGCGAACGCCTCGCCGATGTCGGCGAAGATCCATGGGCGTCCTTGGCAGCCCCTGCCGATTGCGACACCCGCACACCCTGTCTCGTTGACCATCCGCACCGCATCATCGGCACCCCAGATGTCGCCGTTGCCGAAGACCGGGATATCGAGTTCGCCGACGAGCTCGCCGATCCTCGACCAGTCGGAGTGACCGCCATAGTATTCGGCGGTCGTGCGTGCATGGAGCGTGACGGCCGCACAGCCTTCCTCCTGCGCGATGCGTCCCGCCTCATGGAAGGTCACATGCGCATCGTCGATGCCGACGCGGAACTTCGCCGTGACCGGGATACCGGCCGGTTCGCACACCCGCACGACGCGCCTGATGATCTCCTGATACAGGTCGGTCTTCCATGGCAGCGCCGAACCGCCGCCACGGCGTGTGACCTTCGGCACCGGGCACCCGAAGTTGAGGTCGATGTGGTCGGCCATGTCTTCATCGACGACGATGCGCGCCGCCTGTTCGACGATCGATGGGTTGACGCCGTACAGCTGGAGCGAGCGCGGATGCTCGGCGGGCGCGAAGCGGCACAGCCTCAGCGCCTTCGGATTGCGCGCGACGAGCGCGCGCGCCGTGATCATCTCGGCGACGTACAGGCCGTCAGGGCCGTACTCCTCGCACAGTACCCGGAACGGCCAGTTCGTCACGCCCGCCATCGGCGAGAGCATGACGGGCGTCGGCACCGTGATCGGGCCGAGCTCGACCGGCGCGAGGGCGTGCGAAAGCCTCGGGGGCGCCGGCTCCCCGGTTTCGGCCGGCATGGGGTGTTCGTTCGATGCGGTCATGGTTCCTTGTTCGGACATCATGGGCGACTATAGGGCCGTCCGCTGAAAGATGGCTGACAAAATGCCTGCCACGCCATGCGGCGCGGCAGGCATCGGTGGTGTCCCGTGCCGGGCTTGGTCAGTACAGGCCGCCCGCCTGCGCGATACGCACGCTCTCGGGCCATGCCTCGCCGCCCATCTCGACGGGCTTCATCGGCACGCGCGTGCGCTTGTCGTCGATGCGCTTGGCGACGTAGTCGGCGACGTTCGCGAGCGCGACGCGCTCCTGCTGCATCGTGTCGCGTTCTCGGATCGTGACCGCCTGGTCGTCGAGCGTGTCGAAATCGACGGTGATGCACAACGGCGTGCCGATCTCGTCCTGACGGCGGTAGCGGCGTCCGATCGCACCGGATTCGTCGTAGTCAATCATCCAGTCGTTGAGGCGCAGGTCGGATGCGAGGTTCTGCGCGATTGACTGCAGTTCGGGCTTCTTGCTCAGCGGGAGCACGGCCGCCTTCATCGGCGCGAGCCTCGGGTCGAGGCGCAGCACCGTGCGCTTGTCGACGCCGCCCTTCGTGTTCGGCGCCTCGTCGACGTCATACGCGTCGACGAGGAAGGCCATGAGCGAACGGGACAGGCCCGCGGCCGGTTCGATGACGTACGGGATGTACTTCTCGCCGGTCGCCTGGTTGAAGTAGCTCAGATCCTCACCCGAATGCTCGGAGTGGGCGCCGAGGTCAAAATCGGTGCGGTTCGCGATGCCTTCGAGCTCACCCCAGTCGGAGCCTTGGAAGCCGAAACGGTATTCGATGTCGACGGTGCGCTTCGAATAGTGCGCGAGCTTCTCCTTCGGATGCTCGTAATGGCGCAGGTTCTCGGGCTTCACTCCGAGGTCGAGGTACCACTGCGTGCGCGCGTCGATCCAATACTGCTGCCACGCCTCGTCGGTGCCCGGTTCGACGAAGAACTCCATCTCCATCTGCTCGAACTCACGTGTGCGGAAGATGAAGTTGCCCGGTGTGATCTCGTTGCGGAAGCTCTTGCCGGTGTTCGCGATGCCGAACGGCGGCTTCGAACGCGAGCTCGTCATGACGTTCTTGAAGTCGACGAAGATGCCCTGCGCGGTCTCCGGGCGCAGATAGTGCAGCGAATTGTCGTCCTCGACCGGGCCCAGATGCGTGCGCAGCATCATGTTGAAGTCGCGTGGCTCGGTCCAGTTGCCGCGCGTGCCGCAGTCGGGGCACACGATGTCCTTGAGGCCGTTCGGCGGCATCTGGTCGTTGTGTTTCTCGGCATAGGACTCCTCAAGCTTGTCGGCGCGGTGGCGCTTATGGCATGTGAGGCATTCGATGAGCGGGTCGTTGAAGACGGAGACGTGGCCCGAGGCGACCCAGACGGCCGACGGCAGGATGATCGACGTATCGACGCCGACGACGTCGGGGCGTGTGACAACCATCGCGCGCCACCATTCGCGCTTGATGTTGTCCTTGAGCGCGACGCCGAGCGGGCCGTAGTCCCATGCGGAGCGCGTGCCGCCGTAGATCTCTCCTGCGGGGAATACGAAGCCGCGACGCTTGGCGAGGGAGACGACTTCATCAAGTTTCGAATTAGCCACAATGCACCTTCTGGTTCGAACGGTTTGGGGTCTGGTTTCAACGGCCAAATCCTACCGTCATATCGTGACACGCCGCGCACGGCCATCCGGGGCGCACACACCTGTCCCAACTCGCCGATACGTTACTGAACTGCAGGGGAACTTCCATCCGGGAAGTTGAGAAAGGCAAGCCGCCTGACCCTTTGAACCTGTTTGGGTAACACCATCGTAGGGAGTCAATGATATGTCCAAGGCAACGCAATCCGACCTCCATCTTCCACCAATGCACGCGCTCGCGGCCGATGACGCATTGCGCGCGGCGGTCCATCAGGCGGTCGCCGATGTACGCGCGCGCGCACCACTCGCGCAGTCGTTCACGAACTTCGTCACAATCAACCTCGTCGCGAACGCGCAGCTCGCATCAGGCGGCACGGCCGCGATGAGCTACCTGCCCGACGACGTCATCGACATCGCGGCGATGTGCGGTGCGACCTACATCAACGTCGGCACGTTGCTGCCGTTCTACAAGGACGCGCTCGGCGAGATCACCTCCGCGCTCCACGACGCCGGGCACCGCTGGGTTCTCGACCCGGTAGCCGCCGGACTCGGCGCGACGCGCACGGCGATCCTCAAGGCGATGCGCGACGTGCCTCCGACCGTTGTGCGCGCGAACGCATCGGAAGTCATCGCGCTCGATGCACTATGGGGACTGTCCGACGGGGAGACTTCCTCGAACGGCCCCGCCGGCGTCGAATCGACCGATGACGTCGACACCGCGCTCATGGCCGCATGCCGCGTCGCAAGGCATCTGCGCGCCGCGGACCGCGACGGACTCGGCGCCGTCGCCGTCTCGGGTGAGACCGACCTCGTCACGGACGGCGAGCGCGTGTTCCGCCTTCCCGGCGGCGACGCGACAATGACGAAGATCACCGGCGCCGGTTGCGCGCTCGGCGGCGTGACAGCGACCTATCTGTGTGTCGCCGAGCCACTCGTCGCCGCGCTCGCCGCGTCACTGCTGTTCAACCGCGCCGGTGAACGCGCCGCGCGCGAATCCCACGGGCCCGGTTCATTCCAGACCGAGTTCCTTGACGCCCTTTGGGCGATCGACGCCGACACCGTGTCGACGTCCACGGTATTGGAGGTGTCCCGATGAGCGCCGTGTTCCCGTATCCCTCGATGCGCAGGTCCTTCGATCTGCGGTTCTATGTCGTCGCCGGCCCCGACGACTGCAACGGCCGCACGCTCCTCGACGTCGTCGCGAAGGCGCTCGACGGCGGCGCGAGCCTCATCCAACTGCGCGCGAAGCACGCCGACGTCGCCGACATCATATCGATGGCCGACGGCATCGCCGGGCAGATCCGCGGCCACCATCTCGAGGACCGCGTCGCGTTCGTCATCGACGACCGCGTCGATGCCGCAATCGAAGCACGCCACCGCGGCATCAAGATCGACGGCGTGCATATCGGGCAGGATGACCTCTCACCCGTCGAAGCGCGGCGTCTGCTCGGCAACGACGCAATCGTCGGCCTGTCGGCGAACACCGTGGAGGAGGTCGAGGCCGCGAACGCGCTGCCCGCGGGCACGATCGACTACATCGGCGCCGGACCGCTCCACGAGACGGCGACGAAACCGGACGCGGCCGTCGATGACGGCGTGCGGCGCACGCTTGACGCCGCGCAGATCAACGCGTTGTGCGATGTGAGCCTCTATCCGCTCGTCGTCGGCGGCGGCGTGCACGTCGACGATATCCCGATGCTCGCGTCGACATATGCGGACGGCTGGTTCGTCGTATCCGCGGTCGCAGCGGCCGACGATCCGGAACAGGCGACGATGCGACTCGTCGACGCATGGAAGGCCGTGCGCGGCGACGCACGCCACGGCTACGAAAAAACGGAAGGCACACCGACGACGCTCCCCGCCGTGCTGACGGTCGCGACGACCGATTCATCGGGCGGCGCCGGCATCGCCGCCGACCTCAAGACGATGCTCGCGAACGACGTCTACGGCGAATGCGTCATCGCCGGCATCACCGCGCAGAATACCACGGGCGTGCGGGCGATCGCACCCGTCGACGCATCACTCATTGCGTCGCAGATCGACGCGGTGTTCGACGACATCCGTCCCGCGGCCGTCAAGATCGGCGTCATCGTCGGCCGCGAGGCGATTGAGACGGTCGCCGGACGCCTGCGCGCGCACGGCGCGGCGAACGTCGTCGTCGACCCGGTCATGGTCGCGACGAGCGGATCGGAACTCTCCGACGACGCATCGGTCGTGACGATGGTGCGTGAGCTGTTCCCACTCGCGACGCTCATCACCCCGAACATCCCGGAGGCACAGGTGCTCACGGGAGAGACGATCACCGACCGCGCCGCGATGGAGCACGCCGCGCGCACACTCGCGGAGCGCCACGGATGCGCGGCGCTCGTCAAAGGCGGCCATGGCACGAACGACGCGAACGACGTGCTCGCCTACCCAGACGGCGACGTGCGCTGGTTCGCATCGGCGCGCATCGCGAATCCGAACACGCATGGCACCGGCTGCACGTTGTCGTCGGCGATCGCGTCGCGCCTCGCGCTCGGCGACACACTCGACGACGCGATCGCGCACGCGAAGGCGTACCTCAACGGCGCGTTGCGCGCACAGCTCGACCTCGGCGCCGGTTCGGGACCGATGGACCATGGCTGGGCGCGACACTGACGGCATACGGCCGACAACACCCACCCGACATACTGGAATGACACCGAGGAGCAGCATCACCATGCATACCACAACAGCGACGACGAGCCCCGACCGCAACGCGGTCCGTCAGGACGTGCCGACTGACGAACACGGCGCACCGATCATCAACACCGTCGCGGCTGTCGCGATCGCGCCGAGCGGCGTCGGAGCCGAACTGAGCGACTATGTCGCCGAAGCGGTCGCCGTGATCCGTGATTCGGGACTGCCGAACGAGACGAACGCGATGTTCACGAACATCGAAGGCAACCTCGATGACGTGTTGCGCGTCGTGCGTGACGCGACGATGAAACTCGCCGGCCAGGGGTACCGCACCGGCGTGAGCCTCAAGCTCGACATCCGTCCCGGCTTCAGCGGCCAGATGGCGCAAAAGCCCGCGCTCGTCGATGAGATCATCGCCGGGCGCGGGCGGGACTGACGCAAGGATGGGCGTCGGTCAGCCGAGGCCGATGCCGTTGAGCGCGTGCACGGCGAGCGACGGGACGCGCGTCGTGCCGGATTCGCCGACAAGCCTGATCGCGCGCGGGCCTTCGCCCGGGAACGAATAGGAGCTCATCGCATGCCGGCCGCCGTTGACGTAGACCTCGACACAGCCGCGGTCGATGAACACGCGCAGGTCAAGTGTGTCCGCGGCGAGCTCGTCTTCCGTGAGCTTCGCGACGCGGTAGCCTTTGTCGCCATTCGCGGCGTTCCCGCGGTCGATGACGACGCCACCGATCTGCGCGTCGTAGACGATCGCCGTATCGTGGCCGTCTTCGGTCGCATGGACGTGCAGTCCGGTGCGTTCGGCCGTCGTATGCGCGAGGTCGATGCTCATCTCGACCTCGGCCGCGCCGCCATCGTCCTCGAGGATCGTCGCGGTCTGGTTCGCATTGAGGTCGATCGGCCCGAAGTCGACGGTGCGGGCGCGCAGCCCCTTCATCTCCTCGACCGGTGCGGTCACGAGGCGACCGTCCCCGCCGAACGTGATCTGCCGTGGCAACGTGAGGTTGCCGCACCAGCCGTCCTCCTCCATCGGGATCGGCGCGACGAACGGGCTCATCCAGCCGAGCATGATCTGCCTGCCATCGGCGTTGAACGACTGCGGCGCATAGAAGTTGTGGCCCTCATCCCACAGGTGGAACTCGGTTTCCGGCTCGAAGGCCTCCCCCGGCTTCCACGAGCCGATGATGTAGCCGGCGTTGTTGACGTTGCGGTTCATGAAGCCGTGCGGCTTCGCACCCATCGCCGAGAAACCGATGACCCACCGCTCGTTGCCGTCGGCATCACGCACCGGGAAGAAGTCGGGGCATTCGAGCATGAACACGTCCGGGTCGGGGTGTTCGAACAGGACGCGTTCGAAGCTCCAATGGACCATGTCGTCGGATGTGTAGAGCCACATCTGCCCACGGCACTCTTTCGACGAGACGCCGAAGGTCATGTACCACACACCGTCGGTCTTCCAGACCTTCGGGTCGCGGAAGTGGTGGTCGACGTCGTCGGTCGGGCAGTCGATGATCATGCCGTGCTTCGTGAACGTCGTCATCGTGTCGTCATCCGGCTTCGCGAGCATCTGCACCTGCCAGTCGCCGCCGGTGTTGTCCTTGCCGTTCGCCCAACGGTGCCCGGTGTAGTAGATCCACGGCTTGCCGTCGTCGCCGATCACGGCGGATCCGGAGAAGACACCGTGGCGTTCCTGTTCGAGGCTCGGGGCGAACGCAATTGGCTCGCGCCGCCAATGGAGCATGTCCGGCGAGGAGACATGGCCCCAATGCATCGGCCCCCATTGCGTGCCGTAGGGATGCAGCTGGTAGAACACGTGCCAGCGGCCGTCATACCGGCACAGGCCGTTCGGGTCGTTGATCCAGCCGCCGTTCGAGGCGATATGGAACGTCGGGTACCAACGGTCGTTGCGTGTCGCGGCGAGCGCCGCGACGCCCGCTTCGGCGAGCGCGAGCTGCTCGGCGTGGTCGGCGATCGGCGTGAGCACCGGCTCGACGCTCGGGTCGGGTGCTGGTGTCGTCTGCGGGGTGAAGGTTGCGGTCGTCATGATGTCCCTCTCGTGGGTATCGTGTCACATCGTGCGTGTGCGGTACGCGGTCCGCGTGGATGATGTGATCGACGTGAATGTCTGATTGATTGGTTGGCTGGTTGATTGATTAATCGACTGGATATGGAACGGCTGTCACATGTCCTCGGAGTCGGCGGACAGGACCGCTTCGTCGGCGGCGAGGGACGGCGTCCTCTCACTGTCGCGGATGAACGGATCGCCGTCGACTTGCTCGTTGTCGCGTTTGATGACGAAGAACCCGTAGATCGTCGCGGCGAGCACGATGCCGGAGATCGTCAGGAACGTCGCGCGGTCGCCCATGCGGTCATGCAGCATGCCGAGCGGCGTCGAGAAGACGACCTGGCCGATCTGCGAGGCGATCTGGAAGCCGACCATGTAGAGCGTCGCGGAGAGCTTCGGGTTGAAGTGGAGCGTGAAGTAGCGGAACGCCGGCAGGCAGAAGAGCGGCACTTCGATCGCGTGGAACATCTTGACGATCGAGATCGCGACCGGGTCATGGAAGACGCCGCACAGGCCGATGCGCAGGAACATGACGGTCGAGCCGAGCAGGAGCGCGTTGCGTACGCCGATCTTGCGCATGATGATCGGCACGACACCCATCATCGCGGACTCGCAGAAGACCTGCACCGAGTTGAGCGTGCCGTAGACGGCGTTGCCGGTCGCTTCGCTCGGGAAGAGCGACGCGTAGTAGGTCGGGAACATCTGCTGGTCGAAGACCGTGTAGAACGTGTTCGTCAGCAGCATGAAGACGATGAGGACCCACAGCGCCGGCATCTTGAGGACGCGCGCCATCTCGCCGAGCGTCGGGTTCGACGGGGCGGCGTCCGGGTTCGCGGCCTCCTTGAGCGCCTCGCGCTGTTCCGCCGGATACCACGTCAGGTACACGATGAGCATGCCGACGCCGAACGCGGAGCCGATCCAGAAGTTGATCATCGGGTTGATGTTGAACACGAAGCCCGCGACGAGCGCGACGATCGCATAGCCGAACGAGCCCCATGCGCGAGACTGGCCGTATTCGAAGCCGAAGCGGCGGCTGTAGCGTTCGGTCACGGCCTCGATGAGCGAGCAGCCCGCCATGAAGCCGGCCGACAGGACGACCGAGCCGATGAGCGCCGCGACCATCATGTTCGTCTGCATGAGCGGCGCGTAGACGAACTGGACGAATGGGCCGACGAGCGCCGCGATGACGGATATGACGAGGACGAGCCTGCGCTTGAGGCCGAGGTTGTCCTGGATGAGCCCGTAGCAGAACATGAGCACGAGCGTCGCAAGCGAGTTGATCGAGTAGATCGTGCCGACTTCGGCGCCATTGAGTCCCATCGAATTGAGCCAGCGCTGGAAGAACGACCACCAGATGCCCCATGAGCAGAAGAACAGGAAGATGCCGGTCGAGCTTTGCAGATAGGAGGGGTTCCTCCACACCTTCGCGGTTGATGTAGTTGCCATGATGAACCTCGTTGTCTGGGCTTGGGAAAACCGTATGCATGACGTCCACGCAGTCCGCATTCCTGGGATGCGCGGTGGGTGCCATCAGTCCCGTCAGCTGTGTCGTTCGTGATGTTCCCGATACTGGATATCGTAATACGTCAATCGATTTACGTCAAACGATTTACGTTCTACGCATGGCATATCGGGATAGCACACAACAGACAACGTCAATCGTTTGACTTATTTTTCAGGCGTTCACAGAACCTCACCCATACGTGCACGATGCGAGGAACATGATTCCCTTTCGGCGTGTCGCGAACACCTTCTCCACCCTTGGGCGCGACGTTCAGCGGTCCCCTCGGACCGATTCCTTCTCGATGAGCGTGCAGTGCACTTTCGCGGGGCTCGTCGCGTCGAGCGGCGGCAGCGGCGCCGTCATCTGCGGCCATTGCGCCTCATCGACGCCGTGGTCCTCAATCGCGGCGACAAGGCGGTTCGCCGCCCAATACCCCATCTCATAGTGCGGCAGCTCGATCGTCGTGAGCTGCGGAGAGAAGGTCTCGGCGAAGACACGGTGGTTGTCGACACCGACGACCGACACGTCGCGCCCGACTGTGAGCCCCCTGCGCGCGGCCGTCTCGTACACATACCATGCGCGCGCGTCGTTGAAGCAGAAGAACCCGTCGGGGCGCTGCGCGTCGTAGAGCTCCTCGACCGCGCGCAAAGCGCGCCCATTGTTGAGCACATCGCATTGGAGCCGTTCGTCGAACCGCATGCCGTGGTCGGCGAGCGCCTGCCGGTAGCCTTCCGCGCGTCCTGTCTGCGCGATCATCGGCTGCAGGCAGCCGATGTAGGCGATATGTTCGCATCCGGCTTCGATAAGCCTCGTCGTCGCGTCGTAGCCGATGCGGAATTCGTCCGGCTCGATCGACGGGAACCGGTTCTCCGCATCGGTCGCATCGACAAGGACGAGCGGGAAACTGCACAATGACTCGGGCACATCGACGACGCGGTTCGACATCGCCGAATAGAGGAAGCCGTCGACGCCGTAGCGTTTGAGCGCGTGGATTCCCCCCTCGACCGCCTTGTCGTCGTCGCCGCTCACCGTGATCAACAGGTAGCCGAGTTCGCTCAGCGCATCCTGTGCGCCCTGGATGATGCGTCCCGCGTACGGCGTCGTCGCGACCTCGACGCTGATGAAGCCGACGATATGCGTCCTGTTCGTGCGCAGCGAACGCGCGAGCGCGTTCGGCTGGTAGCCCATCTCCTCGGCCGCGTCGCGCACACGCTGCGCGATGTGCGGCTTGACGCGGCCACCGTCCCTGCCGTTGAGCACAAGCGAGACAGTGGATACCGACACACCGACGCGCTGCGCGATCTGCTTCATCGTCGTCATACCGTCCACAATAATTCGACGCCGATAAAACACGCCATCCCACGCAATGCACACACGCACTGCGGTACGCTCACGCACATCCCAGCGTACCGTCGTGCGGAACGGACGCGGACGCCGCTGCCCACACGGTCGCCTATACTGTGTTCGTCGCCATCCGCACCCGGATGGCGGAACGTAGCTTTTCTGACCGTGCGGCGGTAGACTCCCCACCTTGCTGCCTCGGGCCGCCGGTCTTCGAGCGTGACGCGACATCACGCAGAAAGTAAGGTGCCGAAGATGTTCCGCACACGAACGCAAGGCAACATACCGCGCCCCGCAACGCGCGCACGCTCCGCCGTGGCGCGTCATTGGCCGACCGCCGCCGCGGCCGCGCTCATCCTCATTGTCTGGCAGGTCTGGGTCGACGTGACGCATCCGCCCGTCACGACGATCGCATCCCCGAGCCAGATCGCCATCGCGACCGTGCGCACATGGCCGACATTGTGGCCGGCGTCGCTCATGACCTTCACCGAAGGCGTATGCGGATTCCTCATCGCATGCGTCATCGGCGTCGCGCTCGGCGTCGGCATCCACTGTTCGCGCACGATGCACGCGGCGCTCTTCCCGCTCCTCACGGCCGCGCAGACGCTCCCGCTCATCTCGATCGCGCCCCTGTTCCTCATCTGGTTCGGGTTCGAGCCGGTCGGCAAAGTCGTCATCGTCGCCGTCTTCGCGCTTTTCCCGATCGTCGTGCAGACGATGCGCGGTCTCGCCGCCGTGCCGCGTTTCTACGACGACGTCGCGATGACATGCGGCGCGTCACGCGCATGGACACTCATCCACGTCGACCTGCGCGTCGCGGCGCGGCAGATCTTCGGTGGTGTGCGCGTCGCCGCCGCGTACGTCTTCGCGACGGCCGCGACCGCCGAATACCTCGGCGCGCGCCAGGGGCTCGGCATATGGCTGCAGGCCGCCTACAACTCGTTCCAGACCCCGCTCATCTTCGCGGCGACGTTCGTCATCATCATCATGACGGGACTGCTGCTCCTCGCCGTGCACGCGGTCGAACTGATCACGATCGGACGTGTCGAGGACGACGAGGATCCGGACAGGTGAACGCCGGTATCACATCCCCATCATCAATCATATATTGATGACATATTGATGTTCTTCATTCATATTCATATTTTCAACTGATATCCACGATATCTCACCAGATATCCCCAACCATCCAGGAGCCATCATGACGACCAACCGATTCCACACACGCGCACTCGCCGCACTCTGCGCGCTTGTCGCGCTCCTCACGGCTGCCGCTTGCGGCAACGCGTCGACAACCGACGCCGACGGATTGCGCAAGGTCACGTTCATGCTGTCGTGGGCGCCCGACACGAACCATATCGGCGTCTACGTCGCAAAACACAACGGATACTACCGCGACGCCGGACTCGACGTCGACATCGTCGCCGTCGCGCAGTCGGGCGCCGAACAGGCCGTCAACAACGGCGTCGCCGACTTCGCGTTGTCAAACCTGACGAATGTGAGCACCTACGCGACGAAAGGCGCGCATCTCACACAGGTTATGCAAGTGCAACAGAAGACGAGCGCGATCTGGTGCGCACTCGCGTCGAACGACGCGATCAGCCGACCGAAGGACCTCGACGGCAAGACGTTCGCGACGTTCGGCTCAAGCGAATCGGACGCCGTCGTACGCCGCATGATCGAGACGGACGGTGGCAAAGGCGACTTCGACAAAGTCACGGTCGGCACATCGACGTTCGCGACACTCGCATCCGGACGTGCCGATTTCGGCGGTTTCTACGCGACATGGGAGGGTGTGCAGGCGAAGATGAACGGTCCTGCGCTGCGCTGCTTCACCGAACCCGACTACGGTGTGCCCGGCAACGCCGACTCGATCGGCATCATCACAAGCGACCGTCTCATCGACGACGACCCCGACCTCGTGAAACGCTTCGTCCAGGCGACGCAACGCGGCTACATCGACGCGTACGACGACGGCGACGAAGCCGCGTCGATCCTCGTGCACGACGCGCCCGAAGCGAACCTTGACGAGGCATTCGTCAGGGAATCGATGAAGACGATCATCGATGGACAGTATTGGGGCGACCGTGAGCGCATCGACGACGGGACGGCGACGTTCGGCGCGATCGACTACGACGGCACGCAACAGTATTTCGATTTCCTCGCCGATTCCGACGCGTACACGGACGCGACGGGCGAGGTCGTGCACACGGCGCCGCGTTCGCGCGACCTCGCGACCGACGAGTTCCTCAAGCGTGGATGAAGGCGGATGTGTGCGCAGAGTATGCCACGTTGCTTATCCGCACCGCTTATTCGCAGCGCGCATAGCGCGCGCAGTGCAACCAATCATGGAACAATGACCATATGACTTCCTCACGACACCTTGTGCTCAGCATGGACACCGGCATCGACGACGCGCTCGCGCTCGCCTATCTCATCGCCTCGGGCGCGCGCATCGACGGCGTGAGCGCGACCTATGGCAACGTCCTGCAACAGCAGGCCGAATCCAACACGAAGGCCGTGCTCGATGTGCTCGGCGCGACGGACATCCCGGTCAAGGCAGGCGCACGGCATCCGTCATGGGCGCGCTGGTTCGTCGCCGACGCCGGGTGTGCGCGCTTCCACGGGCGCAACGGGCTCGGCGACCTGCAGATGAACGGCGAACGCGCGCGTGGCGGCGCATGGCGCGCGAACGCACCCGTCACGCCCGCGGCGAAGCCGGGCATTGTGACGGCGTCGACGGACCACGGTCTCGTCGAACTGTCGGCGCAGGACATCGCCGACCTCACCCGTCATGGCCACGCGGTCTCGGTCGGCGGGTATCCGGTCGGCGACGCGCACGCCGAATTGCCGACGATCCCCGAGTTCTTCACGCAAGACACCTTCGCGACATCCGAGAAACTCGGGTTCCCCGACGAGGACTGCTCGACGATGACCGATGGAGCGGCGCTCATCGTCGACGCGGCGCGCACCTATGGCCGTGACCTGACGATCGTCGCGACCGGTCCGCTCACCGACGTCGATACGGCGCTCAAGGCGGATCCACGGGCCGTGGGCCGCGCGCGCATCGTATGCATGGGCGGTGCGCTCACGCAGGAAGGCAACTGCTACGACCTCGTATGCGAGACGAATATGCTCCAGGATCCCGAGGCCGCCGACCGTGTGCTGCGTTCGACAGCCGACACGACGATGGTCGGCCTCGATGTGACGCACCGGTGTCTGCTCGGCGCCGCCGACGTGTCCCATTGGCTCACGGCGTGCGCGGACACGTCCGATGCGTCCGCCGCGAACGGCGGGCACCACACGGATGCGCGCAATCCGCGGCACATCGCGTTCATGCTCGCAAGCATCGCGAACTTCTCGATCCGCGCGAACCGCATGAGCGACCCGGTGTTCGCCGCGGGCATGCCACTGCACGATCCGCTCGCCGCGGCCGTCGCGCTCGAACCTGATCTCGTGACGACGTTCGATATACCGATGATCGTCGAAACGCGCACCGGTGACGGCACAGGCGTGCGCGGACGCACGATCGGAGACCCGCGTGCGATGCTCGACGACGCCACGCCGACGCATGTCGCGCTCGGCGTCGACGGCGCGGGCTTCGTCCGCCGCTTCACCGATACGATCGCCGGTTTCCTCGCTTCCCTGCGCTGATATGCATCGCGCGCACCACAATCGATTGTGGTGCGCGCGATGCATATCAGGACACGGTCCTGTTCACTGCTGCTTGACACCACCGAAGCGGCGGTCACGGTGGATATAGCGGTCGATCGACCCCCACAGCACATCACGGCCGCAGTCGGGGAAGAGTTCGGGGACGAAATCAAGTTCGGCGTACGCGGCCTCCCACGGCAGGAAGTTGCTCGTACGCTGCTCGCCCGACGTGCGGATGACAAGGTCGCAGTCGGGGATGTCGGGATTGTACAGATGTTCGGCGATCATCTTCTCAGTGACGCGGTCGCCTTTGATGCGTCCGTCGCGCACCTCGCGCGCGATCGCGGCGCACGCGTCCGCGATCTCAGCGCGGCCGCCGTAATTGATGCAGAACACGACGTCGATGACATTGTTGTGTTTCGTGCGTTCCATCGCGATTTCGAGTTCGTCGATGACTGATTTCCACAGCTTCGGGCGGCGTCCCGACCAGCGCACACGCACGCCCCATTCGTCCATCTGCGCGACACGGCGGTGGATGATGTCACGCGAGAAGCCCATCAGGAAGCGCACTTCCTGCGGTGAACGCTTCCAGTTCTCGGTCGAGAACGTATACAGGCTCAAGTACCGCACGCCGGCCTCGATCGCGCCGGCGATCGTGTCGAAGACGACCGGCTCGGCCGCCTGATGCCCCTCGGTGCGGATGAGGCCGCGCTGCTGTGCCCACCTGCCGTTGCCATCCATGATGACGCCGACATGGCGCGGCACTTTGTTCTTCGGGAAATGCGGCACAATCGCGGGGTCGGAAAACGGCGCCACCGGGACGCTCAACGATGTGTAATCGACGGAATCAAAAGCCATAGGGTTCAATCTAGCAACCGCATCGAACGAACCGGCCGCTCAAGATAGTAGCGCGCCCATTCCTCGACGGCGCGCGCGGCATGTGGATCCGGCTCAGCGCCGTCGAGCACGGCCCAATCGCCTTCCGCGAGCGCGCGCAGCTGCGTAAGCGCGAGGGCGCCGATCGGTTTCGCCTCGGGCGTATGGTCGGTGAGGCACATGACGCCTCCCACCGACGCGGAGATATGCGTGAGGTCGTCGGTGCGGCCGCAGACGACGCATGAGCCGAGGCGCTCGCGCCATCCGGCGAGCGCGAGCGCGCGCAGCACATAGGATTCGGCGATCATTCGCGCGTCGTGCCTATGCTGCGCGAGCGCGTTGAGCGCGCCGACGAGGAGCCGGTACTGCGCGGCCGCCGGCTCATGTTCGCTTGTGACGAGGTCGTTGAGCGTTTCGACGATGACATTCGCCGCACGGTACGCCTCGTAATCGCCGCTTATCGCACTGGCGTATGCGGCGATTGATTCGGCCTGGGATATCGTGTCGAATGTACGTCCCTCTCCCAACAGCAGGTCGACGCGCATGAACGGTTCGACACGGCCTCCGAAGCGTGATTTCGTGCGCCGTACGCCTTTCGCGACGGCACGCACCTTGCCATGGTCACGGGTGAACAATGTGATGATGCGGTCGGCTTCGCCAAGCTTCGTCGTCGTGAGCACGACGCCCTCATCGCGGTAGAGCGCCATCGCGCCTCCTCTCGGGATGCGGTCCGGCTTGTGCCCCGCAGCGGGCAGACCGTCCGCGCGTGGCACAAGCCGGACCGGAGGCCGGATCAGAACAGGAAGAGCCCCCAGAACGAGAAGCTCAGCAGGATGAGCATCATTGTGAACGAAACGGTCCAGAACAGCACGCGCCCCAGGCGCTTCGTCGCGACGACCGGCTGCTCGCCGCGCGTGATCTGCCTGAGCGCGCCACGCCGCATCGGCCATTGGAGCACGCCGCGCACGGAGAGCGATTCGATCATGCCGGTGAACACGCGCGCCCACGCCCACAGCAGCACGATGCACAGCACCTGGATGAACGGCCAGCTCCAGTACATCATGCCGTTGTCGTCGGGCGGTGCGCTTCCCCATGCGAGATGCACGACGGCGATGACGACCTCTCCGAAGCCGCCGAGGAACACAAGGAGCGCGACGATCGTCGCGAGCGTGAGCACAAGGAGCGCGCCGCCAAAGCGTTCACGGAAGCCGAGCGCCGGCCCGAGGCCTTTGCGCCGGTTGCGGATGTGGATGATGAGCGCGACGATCGAGACGATGAGCGATACGAGCATCATGATGGCCATGAGCGCGAGCACGACGACGCCGTACACGGTCATGACGGGATGCCCATGCAGCGAAAGCGGCACCGGGATCGACTGGTAGAGCGGCGTCCCGGCGATGCGTTCGCTCGTCTGGGTGAGTCCGCGCGCGGTGCCGGTGGCCCATGTGACCATATCGTTGGCATAATCGTCCGCGAACGGCGTGCCGCTCATCGATTCGTCGCCGAGGCGCAGCACATGGTTCGCGATCGGGTAGCTGCGCAGCGAGACGTTCCAGTTGCCCGCTTTGTGCGCGAGCGCGAGAATCTCCTTGAACCCCTGCACTTGCGCCGTCATGACATCCTTCGAACCGTACGCGACCATCGTCGGTATCGAGAACGCCTTCGGCGTCGACGTGTGTAGGTCCATGTTGTCAAGGCCGAACATCGCGAGGTCGACTGAGAACACACGCCGTACGATCGACTGGTAGCCGTCGTTCGATCCGGCGAGCGCGAAGTTCTGCACGGCGAGGAACGCGAGCGAATGCCGCGGAGAGAACACCATCGGCGACAGCAGGATCTGGAATGCGATGTCCTTGTCGATGTCGAGGAGGTACGACGATATCCATGTGGCCTCGCTCGTCGCATAGATGCCGACGTTGCTTTCGTCGACATTGTCCATGCCGCGCAGGATGTCGACGACCTCGTCGTAGATGACGGCCGACCCCGGATAGTCGCGGTCGAGGTCGGTCGTCGACCAGACGGGCTTGTCGAGGACCGCTGTGACGAAACCGGCCGAGGACATGCTTGTCGCGATGTCGCCGAACGAGTTGTCGCATGTGCCGTAGCCGGCGCCATGCATGAAGACCATGCCCGGCAGCCCTTTCGCTGGTGCACCTTCCGGTTCGCGCACGAGGACGTTGATCTTCTGGATCTCCCCCGTCGACGGCCGTTTCGCGTCAATCGTGAGATAGTGGTGCTTGACCTTGTAGGTGCCCGTCTTCGGCAGCTTGTCCTTCGTGTCGAATGTCACGGCTGTATCGGGTGTGAGCGTCGCGAAACTCATCGCCGTCGGCGTCTTCTCTGCCGATATGCGCGTGTAGTTCGATATCGTCACGAGGATGCCGAGGAGGATGATGAATATCGGCAACGTGATCATGATGCGCTTCGTGCGGCTGAATCCCGCCTTGCGCTGTTCCTGCGTGTCCGCCCGCCCGTCCGTGCCCGTCACGTCACCGTCCTTCCCGCTCACTCGCGCCGTTCGCCGTGCGTCCCGCCGACGACGGGGATGACGACGGGTCCCGTCGCCGTCGCCGTGTCGACGCCATCGGATTGCATCTGCGCGGCGATCGCGTCCGCGTGCTTGAGCAGGGTCTCGACGATGCGGTCCTCGGGGACCGTCTCGATGACCTTGCCTTTGATGAAAATCTGTCCTTTACCGTTGCCGGATGCGACACCGAGGTCCGCTTCGCGCGCCTCTCCGGGTCCGTTGACGATGCAGCCCATGACGGCGACGCGGATCGGTGCCGTGACGCCTTTGAGGCCTTCGGTCACGGCGTTCGCGAGTCGGATGACGTCGACTTGCGCGCGTCCGCAGCTCGGGCAGCTGATGATGTCGAATTTGCGCGCGCGCAATCCGAGGTATTCGAGGATCTTGCAACCGACCTTGACCTCTTCGACGGGAGGGGCGGAAAGCGAGACGCGGATCGTGTCGCCGATGCCTTCGGCGAGCAGCGCGCCGAACGCGAGGCACGATTTGATCGTGCCCTGCCATGCCGGGCCCGCCTCGGTCACGCCCAGATGCAGCGGCCAGTCGCCTTGCCTGGCGAGCAGGCGGTAGGTCTCGACCATCGTGACCGGGTCGTGGTGTTTGACCGAGATCTTGAAATCATGGAAGCCGACGTCCTCGAACATGCGCGCCTCCTTCATCGCGGAGGCGACGAGCGCCTCGGGCGTCGGCCCGCCATACTGTTCGTAGAGCCGCTTGTCGAGCGACCCCGCGTTCACGCCGATGCGCAGCGAGATGCCGGCATCGGTCGCCGCCTGGCATATCGCGGGGCCGACCTCGTCGAATTTGCGGATGTTGCCGGGGTTGACACGCACGGCCGCGCAACCGGCGTCGATCGCCTCGAAGACGTAGTTGCTTTGGAAATGGATGTCGGCGATGACCGGGATCGGCGATTTCGCGACGATCTTCGGCAACGCGTCGGCGTCGTCCTGCGTCGGCACGGCAACGCGGACGATGTCGCATCCGGCGGCCGTCAGTTCCGCGATCTGCTGGAGCGTCGCACCGACGTCCGCCGTCTTCGTGTTCGTCATCGACTGCACCGAGACCGGTGCCCCGCCCCCGACAGGGACAGGCCCGACCATGATGCGTCGGGACTTGCGCCGTGTATGCAGCGGGCTTTCGCTGATCGACTGTTCGCCTGTCTTACGGAACGGTTTGTCCATCTGTGTTCATCCATCCATTCGTTCATCGGACATCCCCACTGGGATGCATCACAGGATACACCAGCGCGCATGGGCGCGAACCCGGCAATACGCTACCGGGCCCGTGCGATGATCGCGTCGGCGCGGGCGCGCGCCTCGTGCTCGCATGCCTCGACGTCGGCGACCGATGCGAAGCGCGGTTCGGCGCGCAGTTCGCCGTCCATGTCGTCGAGCACACGTGCGACGGTGTCGACGATGCCGAGGTACGGCAGACGGTGGTCGAGGAACGCGTGGACGGCCTGCTCGTTCGCCGCGTTGAGCACGGCCGTGTGTTTCTCGGACGCGTTGAGGCAGTGGCGTGCGAGGTCGACGGCCGGGAACGCCTTGTTGTCGAGCGGCTCGAAGGTCCAAGTGGCCGCCGTGCGCCAATCGCATGCGGCGGCGACGTCGCCGAGCCGGTCGGGCGCGGACAGGCCGAGCGCGATCGGCAGGCGCATGTCGGGCGGCGAGGCCTGGCAGATCGTCGCACCGTCACGGAATTCGACCATCGAATGGACGATCGACTGCGGGTGGACGGTCACGTCGATCCGTTCGGGTGGGATCGCGAACAGGCGGCTCGCCTCGATGACCTCGAGACCCTTGTTCATGAGCGTCGACGAGTTGATCGTGACGACCGGACCCATATGCCATGTGGGGTGGTTGAGTGCCTGTTCGGGCGTGATGTCCCGCATCTGTTCACGTGTCCTTCCGCGGAACGGGCCGCCGGACGCGGTCACGACGAGTTTCGAGACCTCGGCGTGTGTGCCGGCGCGTAGCGACTGCCAGATCGCCGAATGCTCGGAATCGACCGGGTTGATCTGTTCGTCGCGCACTTGCGCGTCGAACAGCAGGTGGCCGCCCGCGACGACGGACTCCTTGTTCGCGAGCGCGAGCTGCGAACCGGCTTGGAGCGCCGCGATCGACGGTTCAAGGCCGATCGACCCGGTGATGCCGTTGAGCACGACGTTCGCGCCGGATGCGGCAACCGCGTTGATTTCGTCGTGGCCGACGCGGATGCGTACACTTTGTGCACCCCGTGCGTCGAGCGCCTCACGCAGCGGCGACGCGGCGTCCGGGTCGGCGACGACGACTTCCGGGACGTGGAAGCGCACGGCCTGTTCGGCGAGCAGCCGCACATGCGCGCCTCCCGCGGCGAGGCCGCTCACCGTGAAACGGTCGGTGTGGCGCGAAATGACATCGAGTGCCTGGGTGCCAATCGATCCGGTCGACCCGAGGATGACTACGGTCTGATGCTCCATGTCAGCGCTCGTGCTCCGGATTCGGCTTGCCATCGACGATGAGCGGCGCATCGGCGGAGAATGTCGGGAATTCGAGGTCCGGTATCTCGATGCTCATCGTGTCCGGCGGCACGAAGCTCGTGCCGCCGTCGTGCGCGGCGCCACCCTTCGCATCGTCCGAGTCGGCCCCTTGCGGCTGCTGGGCGGCCTGCGTGGACGCCGCGTCGATCGGACGACGCACAGGAAGGTCGGGAATCGTGACGTTCGCGAGCTGCGGCACCGAAAGGCCCGCCGATGATGTCGACGGCACCGGTTCGGGTTGTTCGGGGAGCGTTCCGGTGTGCTTCGCGAGCGAGGCAAGCGCGGCGAGCGACGGCGAATCGAGGTCCGGCTGGCGCGGTTCGTCGAACGTGATCGTCGTCTCGTCGCTCACGGCCGTCACGGTCGGCACGGCGTTGAGGTCGTCGGCGACGGCTGGTGGCGTCGGCGTTGCACGTTCGTGTTCCGGTATCGTACGAGGCGCGGGCGTGATCGGTTTGATGTCGGAAAGCGTCTGCGCGCGCGCGACGGGCGATCCCGTGTCATGCGCCTGCGCGTCGTTGACGGCCGGCAACGTGAACGCCTGTGTCACCGTCGTGTCCCGCCGTGGCGCATCGGCGGCGTCCGTGCGCGATGCGTCCGTCGCCACCTGGGCGCCCGCGGCGGCCGCGGCCGCCGCGACGTCGTCGCTCACCGGGACCGATGAGGAGACCGACGCCGACGCCGGCATGACAGGCGACGCCGTCGGCGCGGCAGGGGTGAAGATCGCCTGTTCGGCCTTGTGAAGCTCGTCGAAGGACTGGTCGGGCGCGAACGATGGTGGGGTCACGACCGGTTCCGTCACCGGGGGCGCCGATGGACGGGACACCGTTGCATGCTCGGGGATGAGCGGCGCGACGGCGGGTGCGCCGTCCTGCGCGGCCGCGCGCGCATTCGGCTTGTGTTGCGCGTAGGTGGAGACGCGCGCATAGGACTCGAGGCGTCCGAGCAGGTCGACGCACGCGTTGAGATAGTAGTCGACCTGACGTTCGTCATAGCCGCGCTTGCCTTTGCGCTGCGTGAACATGACGTCGGAGACATACTGCGACGTCAGTTTCGTGTCGTCGTCGCTTTCGGTGTCCGCTCCCGAACTGATACGGTCGAGTTCGGCCTCCGCCTTGTCCATGATGCGGTCGATGAGGCGGTCCACTTGTTTGCGGTCATAGGACGGTTGCTTCGGCGCGCCCGGAGCGAAGCGTTCGCCGTCCGCGCGCGACGCGTGCGCGTCAAGCTGGCGGTAGAGCGCCTCGACCTGCGCCTTCCATGCGACGCGGCCGAGTTCCGCGATTTCATAGGACGTGTCCTTGTCGCTCACAGCCTGCTCAAGGCGTTCGAGCGTCGCGTCGACCTGCGGGATCGAATAGCCGCCTTTGACGATGTCGAACGACGCATCCTGAATGTCGCTGCGCTTGAGTTCGACGCCATCCTGCTCGTAGAGCGCATGCGCCTGCTCGAGGAACGCGTCCACTTGGCGTACGTCGTATCCCTTCCTGCGTTTGCCGACACGCTCGATATTCGCCGTGCCGCCCGTGGCTTCACGTTGCTGAGCCATCGTCTGTCCTCCTCGCGATTTCGTACAGTGCTAGATTACGTGATGTTTGAGACGCGCGCACGACGGTGTGGATTGGATGTGCGGCGCGACACGGCGCCGCGCGCTTCTTCGCACGTCGTTGTACAGTGGTTCCCTGCGGGCGATTAGCTCAGTTGGTTAGAGCGCCACCTTTACACGGTGGATGTCGGGGGTTCGAGTCCCTCATCGCCCACCGTCACGGCCGCTTCCACGCCGCCCCTCTCAGCTGTGCGAGGTATCGTCCACGCGACCCGCCGGCGCTTCATATAATCGGGAGCCATGAACGCTCCGTTGGACATGCTCGCGAATCCGTTGAAGACCTTGCAATCACTCATCCCTGCATCCTCACGGCGCGAGGACGAGCTCAACGAGCGCATCGATGCGCTCGGCATCGAGCTCGAACGCGTCGAGCAGGAGTCGCATTGGCGCGCGATCGACGACGAACGCCGCATCAACGAGCTCACGAAACGGCTTGACGACGAGCTTGCGCGGCATCCCCGCCGCTCCCCCGCGCTCATGCACGCGGACACGGTCACCGCGCTCGTCATGCTCGTCCTGTCCGCGGGCATGCTCATCCCGGTCATGCTCACGTTGTTCGGCGTCATCGACCCCACGCACGCCGTCATCCGCTGGGTCACGCTCGGGCTCATCGCGCTCGCGTTCGGTGTCGCGATCGCGTTTGCGATCCTGCGTGAACGGTTCCCGAAGACCTTCGCGATGACGATCGTGTTCATCTGCGCCGTCATGATGCAATTGTGCGCATGTCTGTTGTGACACGCCGTTGGTCTGACATGCCTATATGACTGCCGCCGCAGGCCCAAGGCCTGCGGCGGCAGTCATATGTTCAGCGGTTCGAGCTTTTCCCGAACGCGCGCAGACGAATGCCGTTCCAATCGTCGCTTACGGTGAGCGGCGTCGACGCGTTCATGCCGGCCGTCTTCGCCGCGTTCTGCACGGTGTTCGACCCCGGCGCCCCTTCGCGGCCCGGTTTCGGCGTGAGCACCCACAGCGGCCCATCCTGGCCGAGCACGGCGTATGCGTCCATGATCGTGTCGGACAGGCCGTCCTCGTCGTCGCCGTCGCGCCACCAGATGACCGCGCCGTCCACTGCGGAATCGTATTCCTCGTCCGCCAGTTCCTCACCGGTCAACGTCTCGATTTTCTCGCGGATCGTATCATCCACATCGTCGTCCCAGAGCCATTCCTGGACCAGGTCCCCCGCGCGGAAGCCGAACTCCTCAGCGTTATCAGATGCCGTTTGATTCACGTTCGCCAATATAGCAACACCGTCGAACACGGTCGTATCGCGGTCACCCTGCGGCTCATGCTCAACCGGCCGTGCAGTGCGGCAGGTCCGCGCCCTTGCCTTCGCCTATCGCGACGAGCGCACGGTACGCGTCCCCGAGCGTCGAGACCTTGACATCGCGCAGGCCTTCGGGGACATGCCCGGCGACATCCGCGCAATTCGCCGACGGCGCGAGGAACCAGGTCGCGCCGTCGCGTTTCGCCCCGAGCATCTTCAGGCCGATGCCGCCGATCTCGCCGACCTTGCCTTCGTCATCGATTGTGCCGGTCCCGGCGATCGTCACTTTGGCCGCCTCATGCCGCGGGGTGAGCATGTCGACGAGGCCGAGCGCGTACATCATGCCCGCCGAGGGGCCGCCGATGTCGTCGACATGCATCGTGACATGCGCGCCGTCGACGTCGACGCCGAGCTTCGCCGCATAGTCGAGCCCCGCGGTGATCGCCGCGTCCTGTGACGACGTCATCTCGTGTTTCGATTCCTGTTCGTATGCTTCGCTCGTCTGTCCGGGCGGGAACACGGCCTCCTGCGGCATGACGAGCATATGCGGGTCGGCCCAGCCCCAGAGCGCCTCGGCGTTCGAGACCGGGTAGCCCGGCACGCCGGCGGCGTTGACGGTCACAAGCAGCAACCTGCCGGTGTCGTCATAGGTCTTGACGCCTTGCACATCGATGACCTTCCTACCGCCGCTTGCACCGAGCACGTTCTGCGTGGGACCGGGCGTCTCGACGACATATGGGCTCGGCAGCACGAGGATGACGATGCCGAGCATAACGGCGAGGAGCCCCGTGAAGAAGCCAAGGGGGCGTGACGAGTAGCGTGCGGCGAGGCGGCGGAACATTCCGCCGCGCTTCGTGGTGCCGTTGCTGTTCAATGCGGACATACCCCCCATACTATGGGCGCGGTGGAATTATTTCGGCGTGTTGCGTATTGAGACAGATAGCACACCAGGAACCGCAACGAACGATCAAGACAGAGGGATTCCACGATGGATGAGCACACATTGCACCAATGGTTCATCGACTGCTTCGGCCCCGTCCAGGGCGAGATGGCATGGAAGCAGGTCGAGGCACTGCCCGAGCAGATCCGCGAGCAGCTGATGAGCCAGAGCCCGGAGGATCTGCCCGACCCTTCGCAGATCCGTGGCATGATGCAGGCGTTCGCCGGCGGCGGCCTCAATTCCTTCGGTGAGATGCAGCAGACGATCGAAGAGGGGCCGATCAACGTCAAACTCGCGAAATCGATTGCGCTCCAGCAGGCGAACGACGCCGAAAGCGAACGCTCCGTCACGGCCGAGGAAGGCAACGCGATGCGCCGCGCGATGAGCGAGGTCAACCTGTGGCTTGACACGGCGACCGATTTCAATCCGGTCACTGAGAAAGCCGAGGCGCTCACACGCGCCGCCTGGGTCGAAGGCACGATCGACCAGTGGGCGCAGTTCGCCGCACCGGTCGCGTCCTCGATGAACGAAGCACTCAGCGCGGTCATATCCGAACGCCTCGGCGACGCGTTCGACGGCGAGATCACCGGCATGTTCGCCGGTCCGGTGCCGATTCCGATCCCCGAAGGCATGAAGGACCCGCGCCAGCTCATGAAGCTCTTCGCCAACACGTCATACGCGATGCAGCTCGGACAGGCCGCCGGCGCGATGTCGAAGGAAGTGCGCGGCAGCTACGACCAGGGCATCGAATTGCTCAAGAACCCCTCCGGCGGCCTGATCATGCAGAACGTCGACGAATATGCACAATCGCTTGAGATCGACGCCAGTGAGGTCACCGAGTTCATCGCGCTGCGCGAACAGGCCTATGCGCGCCTCTATGCGACGGTGCCATGGCTCATGCCGCGCTTCACCGCGCTCATCGGCAAATACGCGCGCGGCATCACGATCGACCTCGATGCGATGGAGGAACAGCTGCGTGGCGCGTCGTCGTTCGACCCCGAGTCGCTTTCGGGCGCCGTCAACCTGTCGAACGTCGGCCTGACGACGACCGACGAGCAGAAGGAGACGATGCATTCGATCGAGACGATCCTCGCGCTCGTCGAAGGATGGGTCGAATGCGTCACATGGCGAGCGGGCATGGCGCATCTGCCGCATCTCGAACAACTACGCGAGATGATGCGCCGCGAACGGGCCGTCGGGGGCCCCGCCGAACTCACGTTCGAGAACCTGCTCGGCCTGCAGTTGCGTCCGAAGCGCACACGCGAGGCCGCGCAACTGTGGGAACATATCACAGCCGAACAGGGCATCGAGGCGCGCGACGCGATGTGGGGGCATCCGGATCTGCTGCCGGCGCTTCCCGACGAACACGACGACGACGCACAGGCCGCGAAGCCGCAACGCGAACACATCGACTGGGATGCCGAACTGAGCAAACTGCTCGACGACGATGCGGACACAGGCGACGAGACAGGAGCCGATGGCACGGGCGGCGCCCAGCCCGACGGCGGCGCGGAACCGGACGCCAAGGACACTTCGGATGTCCCGGATGTCCCGGACGCCCCGGATCGCCCCGATGACGAACAGTAGCGTCAACGAAGGAAGCGGCTTACGTCCCTGACGAAGCCGCTTCGTTCGTTCATGCAGCGCGCATAGGACAAGTGGAGCGCCTCCTCGGCGCGCGTCACCCCCACATACAGCACACGCCGCTCCTCCTCGAGCGTCGTCGGGTCGTCGGAGGCATGGAACGGCATGAGCCCGTCGGACAGGCCGACAAGGAACACGGTCGGGAATTCGAGGCCCTTCGCCGCATGGATCGTGCTGACCGTCACACGGCCGCTCAACGCCCCCTGCTCGTCGGTGATCGCCGACGCGTCGCCCGGTGCCATGTCGACGACCGCCGACTGCTGCCATCCGGCGTCGCGGCGCACCTGATAGGGGATGCCGCGCTCGCGCAATGCGCGTACGAACGCGGCCTGCTGCCCGTTGATGCGCGTGAGCACCGCGCAATCGGCCGCCCGCCCGCCGTTCGCGACGATCCGCTGGATGGCCGCCGCGACGGCGTACGCCTCCTCGGCGTCCGTCTCGTAGATCCGGCTCGTCACACGCGGGCCTCCCGTCTTCACGGCCTGCAGGCGCAGATAGCCGTCGCGTTCGGGCGAACGCGCGAGCACACGGTTCGCGAACGAGACGACGGGTGGTGTCGAACGGTAGTCGCGGTTGAGTTCGACGTTCGCGGCGACGGGCGCGAACTCGTCCGCGAACGTGTCAAGATAGTAGCTTGTCGCGCCCGCGAACGAATAGATTGTCTGCGCCGGGTCCCCGACGACGCATATGTTGCGGTTGTCCCCGAGCCATCCGCGCAGCAACCGGTGCTGCAACGGCGAGACGTCCTGGTATTCGTCGACGGTGAGCCAGCCGATGCGTTCGCGGATATGGGCGGCGGCGTCGGGGAACGCGTCGAGCACATGCGCGCACATGAGCAGGATGTCGTTGAAGTCGATCTGCAGACGCGCCGTCTTCTCGAGTTCATACTGCCGGTAGACGTCGGCGAAACGGTTCACGTCGAGCTGCACGGGAGGTTCGCGGTGCGTCGCCGCGCACACGCGCGCATAGTCGTCGGGGGCTATGAGCGAGACCTTGCACCAGTCGATCTCATGTTCGACGTCGAGTGCGACGCGGCGTTCGGGTTCGTGGTTGAGTGCGCGCACGAGCGCCTGCGAGACGACGTCGGTCTTGTGTTCGATGAGTTGCGGGAACGGGCCTTCGCACAGTTCGTTCCACACGTCGCGCAATTGCGCGAGCGCTGCCGAATGGAACGTCGCGACATGCACGCCGTCGGCGACGCCGAGCGCCGTGAGCCGCCCACGCATCTCGTTCGCGGCCTTGACCGAGAACGTCACGGCGAGCGCGGCGCCCGGATGCCATGCGCCGTTCGCGCATGCGTAGGCGATGCGGCGCGTGATCGTGCGTGTCTTGCCCGCGCCGGCACATGCGATGATGCGCACGGGGCCGTCGACGCTCGTCGCGGCGAGCCGCTGCGCGTCGTCGAGCCCGTCGAGGATCGTGTCCGCTGATGACTCCATGCCGACCATTGTGCCACGCCCGGATGCGCATGCGGGGTGATGGTCCCGTATCCGTTGGAATGCGTGCGTTTGTGCGGCGGCTTGTACGCTCCGCATGGAAAAATGGCCTCTGTGAGTGAACGAAGCAATCTGATGTTGGCGGCCCTCGCCTCGGCGGCGATGCCGGACGGGGCCGTCGTCGGCGTACGTGCAAGCGAGCAGGAGAACGACACCGATGCGGACGCCGGCATCGACCAGGCCGTCGTGCAGGATCTGCGCGGCCAGTTCTACAACGTCTATGCCACGAACGAGCCACGCGGCAAGAAGCGGCTCGCGGGACGCACGCGCGCCGCGCAGGTCGTCGGCCGATCCCGTGAGCTCGCCGGCCTCGGGTTCGCGACCGACCGCGTCGTCGCCTATGAGCCGGGCGGTGATGATGCCGAACGCGCTGCCGTGCTCGTGACCGTGCATCCCGAAGGCGTCTCGCGTTCGCTTGAGCTGCTCACGCTCGACGATTGCGCATCGGTCGGCACGGCGATTGGCGCCGTCCACCGTCTGCGTCCGACGTTCCTCACCGAATCCGGTTATCCCGCATATACGACGGGCCAGATTCGCGCTCAGCTGACTTCATGGATCAAACGGCTGCGCCATGCGGGGCATGTGCCGTCCGAGATCACCGACAGCTGGACGCGCATCCTTGAGACGGAGGGCCTATGGTCGTTCATGACGTGCCCGGTGCACGGAGGCTACGCCGATGGTGATTTCATCTTCTCCGGATCGACGATCACGGCGATCACGAATTGGCAGGAGATGCAGATCAACGATCCGGCGCGTGACCTCGCGTGGATCTTCTCGAAACTCGACGAGACGCACCGCAACGCCGTCATCACCGCGTATGGCCGGATCCTCGGCAACCGTCTTGACGATCTCATCATGCTACGCGCGAACCTGTGGGTGCAGATGGCGCAGGTCGGCGATTTCCTTCAGGCGCTCAATCAGGGCGACAACGCGCGCATCATGCAGTTCAAGGCGCAGGTCGACCATCTCGCCCACCAGCTCGGTGTGACGATGCACCGTACACGCGGATACGACCATGCGGCCGCCGCGAACCCGAGCACCGTGACCGTGAACACGCTGCTGCGCGAGGACGAGGCACGCCAACGCCGCACGGCGACGCCGTCGAGCACGCAGATGGCGTCCGCGCCGTCGGTGTTCGACGCGACCGATGAACGCGACATCACGAACGAACGTCCCGTCGACGACGACCGTACGAATTCGCGTTCGATCGACGCGATCGGCGTCGTCGACACGGACGATACGAACTCACGCCAGATCGTCGCCTCTTCGAGTGAGACGATCGTCATCGGCGTGAGCGACGCGACGCATGATGCGTATACGACCGATACGACCGGCCAAGCGCATACAGTCGGCCAAGCGCAGACGACCGGCGAAGCGGCCACCGGCACACCGCGGCCCGCCGTGAACGGCACGGATGCGCCGAATGGCCCCGACGCGCAGACCCTGCTCATCCCGCTGCTGGAACGCGAGGAGCGCGCGATGCGTGACGCGCAAGCGGGACTGGCGCAGACGCATCCGACGACGGGGTCCGCATCGATTCCCACGACCGACGCGCGCACCCAGGGCTGACCGCGTCCCGTGCCGCATACGCCGATGGCGCAGCGTGCACGGGACGGACGTATAGAAGACGTATAGAATATGGCCTTGGCATGTGCCGCGAGGGCATACGTACGGCAACAAGGAGAGTCATATGGAAATCGAACTCGGCATCCAGAACGTCACGCGGCCGGTCACGTTCAATTCGGACGAGCCGGCGGAACAGATCCAGAACACGATCGATCAGGCGCTTGCGCAGCATGCGCCGATCGTCCTCATGGACAACAAGAGCCGCCGCTTCATCGTACCGGCCGACGCGCTCGGCTACGCGATCATCGGCTCCGAGACGCGCCACGCCGTCGGTTTCGGCGCGCTCAGCTGACCCACGGCCGGGGTCTACGCATACGGGGGTGCGCCATCCATCGGATGGCGCACCCCCGTATTGGTTCACCGCCACAATGGGATCGCACCGCGCCGCACGATCTCGGCGACCGTCGCGTCATCGGTGACATACTCCCCAAGCGCGTTCGGCTTGCCACGCCCATGCCAATCGGATCCGCCGGTGACGAGCAACCGGTAGCGTTCGGCGAGCATGAGCAGACGCGCGCGCTGTTCGGGCGGGTTGCCACGGTGCCACACTTCGAGCCCGTCGAGGCCTTCGTCGACGAGACGCGCAATCTGCCCGTCGCTCAACAGCACGCGGTTGCGGCTCGTGTCGGCGGCGTGTGCGACGACGCTCACGCCACCCGCCTCGCCGACGGCGCGCACGACCTCGGCCGTGCTCGGTGACGGCGTCGGAATGTAATACTTGCTGTGCGAGCTGACCGCGTCGGCAAACGCGGCGGAACGGTCCGGATAGACACCGGCCGCGACGAGCGCGTCGGCGATATGCGGGCGTCCGATCGTCGTGCGCGCCCCCTCCTTGACCTGTGCACGCACATCATCCCAATCGATCGGGAAATCGCGTGACAGCAGCGCGACCATCTTCTTGACACGTTCAAGGCGTGCCGCGCGCGTCGAACGGAACAGTTCGCATATGCGTCCGTTGCGCGGATCGTACTGGTAGGCGAGCATATGGACGGAGACAGTGCCGTCCTGCGCCGTGATCTCGGTGCCGCGCACAAGCGGCAGCCCCATCGCGCCCGACGCCTCCTCGGCCTGCTCCCAGCCGGCCGTCGTGTCATGGTCGGTTATCGCCACACCATGCAGGCCGATCGCCTTCGCGCGCCGCACAAGCTCGTGCGGCGTCTCGGTGCCGTCGGAGAACACGGTGTGGCAGTGCATGTCCCATCCGCTCGTCGGAGGTGTCATAGGAATCGCTACGTTCGCCATAGCTTCCATCGTAAACGCTCACCACGCATATCCGTGCCATATGCACGTAAAAAACCGAACGCCGGTTCGCCCCGGGCGGCCGCGTTCTGTAGACTGTTGTCCCGGCGGCGCCGATGACGCGACGTCATCGGGATACGCATGCCCGCCAACCAGCCCACAGTCCAAGGAGGCTTTCCATGGCACCGGTCCAGCACGAGCACACCCAGTCCGGGCCTCCGGACACATCCGCGAAGGCGGCCGCGTCCGCACGGACCGACGTGCCGGACATGCCACGCGGCTGGCGCCACTCGTCGACATGGCTGTACCTCGTCATGCTTGCCGCGTCCGGCCTCGCGCTCATCGTCTCGTTCGTATTGTCCGCGGAGACATTGCAGATGGCGAGGGAGCCGGGCAAACTGCTGTCATGTGACGTCAACGCCGTATTGTCATGCTCCGCCGTCGCCGACTCATGGCAGTCGGAGATCGTCAAGTTCGCGGGCCTGAGCTACCCGAACGCGTTCTTCGGCATCGCCGCCGAATCGGTGTTCTGCACGATCGCCGTCATCGGGCTCGCAAGGATGCGCATGGCGCGGTGGTTCGCCACATGCACTTGGTTCGGCGCGCTCGCCGCGCTCGCCTATTCGTATTGGCTCACGTCGCAGTCGCTTTTCGTCATCAACGCGCTGTGCCCATGGTGCCTTGTGCTGTGCTTCGCGACGACGGTCCAGTTCATGGCCGTGTCCCACGCGACCGTCACCGTCCAGGGGCTGCCGGCGCATGCGAAGGGGCTGCGCACCTATTACCGCCTCAATTTCGACCTCATGGCCGACGCCGTCTGGATCGTCGCGCTCATCACGCTCATCCTTGTCAAGGATGGCGCGTACCTGTTCATGTGACCGCACCCGTCCGCAGGGCCGTGTGCACCAATCAAGGAGCGTTCCGTTCGATGACGCGCATCGATGATCCCATCCGTCCCACGAATGATGACGTTCATCCCGCAAACGCACCCGCCGCTCACGTCACGGATGCCACGGGGACCGTCCCATCCCCCACCGTCGTGCCGCTGCCGCCGCAACGGTGGAACGTCTTCGCCGTCGTCGGCTTCGTGTGCGCGTTCCTGCTGCCGCCTGTGGGGCTTGCCTGTTCGATTGTCGCGTTCGTGCAGACGAAGGACGGCCGCGCGCGCGGCAGGGCGCTCGCGGCCGCCGGCATCGTCGTCGCCGTGCTCATGGCGCTTGTGTGGTTCGCCGTCATCGTCTATCTCGTATGGTTCGCGGCGATGTTCGTTCCCTATGGCGCGTTCCTGCGCGCACAGTGACGTCCGCGTCCTCGTTCAGCGGTTCAGAGCAGTTCCGCTTTCGCGACGATCGCGGCGGGACCGGTCAGCATGACGTCGTCACCGGTCACATCCACGTCCACTTTGCCGCCGCGCACTGTGATGCGCCAATGGTTGACGCCGGTCTTCGCATGCAGCACGACCGCGGTCGCGCACAACCCGGTGCCGCATGAGAGCGTTTCGCCGCATCCGCGTTCGTGCACGCGCATCGTCGCCTCCCCACGGTCCTCGGCACCGTCGATTTCGTCGATGCGCACGAATTCGACGTTCTGTCCCTCTTCGATCGCCGGTACGACGACGGGCGGCCTGGACAGGTCGAGATCCTCAAGCACCGGCAAGGTGCTGAACGCATCCTCGACGACGACGACGATGTGTGGATTGCCCATATCGACGAACGTGCCCTTGCCTTCGCCGGGCGCACCGGCGACGGTCACGGTGTGCGCATCCTCATCACCGGTCTTCCACGCGCCCATGTCGACGCGGAACACATGCGCGCCAAGCTCGTCGTCATCGGGCATCGGCGTGAGTTCCTTGACGCCGGCGCGTGTGCCGAGCTTGAGCGGCCCGCCACCGCCGATGCCATGCATCGTGCGGATGAAGAGCGCCGTCGCGCGCGACCCGTTGCCGCACATCTGCGCGATCGAGCCGTCGGCGTTGCGGTAGTCCATGAACCATTCGACGTGCGCGTCGGCGCACGCCTTGAGGTCCTCGTCGCTGATGTCCTTGACATGCTGCGGCCGCGTGACACGGATCAGCCCGTCGGCGCCGATGCCGAAATGCCTGTCGCAGATCTTCGCGACCTCCTTCGGCTGCGGATCGAACGCGCCGTCCGCGTCCTCGAACATGACGAAATCGTTGCCTGTCGCCTGCGTCTTGTAAACCGTCGTTGCAATGCTCATACGCCTCACTGTACCCGAACATGCGCCGTCATGTTCGCCGTTATGCTGACCTCATGCGCGCCGCTTCGTATAATGGCGCATGAACGGCACGGGATGCGGGCGGATCCGCGCATCGCACCATGCATCGAGGAGGCAGTCATGAGTTCGTCGGCACCGATAGGCGTGTTCGATTCCGGTTTGGGCGGCATATCGGTCGTCCGTGAGATCCGCCGTGAGATGCCGCACGAGCGCATCGTGTTCTTCGGTGATTCCGCGCATGCGCCCTACGGCACGAAGACACCCGAAGAGGTGCGCGACCTGTCGTTCCATATCGTCGACGACCTCGTCGCGCAAGGCGCGAAGGCGATCGTCATCGCATGCAACACCGCGACGAGCGCCGCCGCCGCCGAACTGCGCGAACACTACGACCTGCCGATCATCGGCATGGAACCCGCGCTCAAAGTCGCATGCGACCGCGGCCACGGCGAACGCCAACACGTCATCGTCGCCGCGACGCCGCTCACGTTGCGCGAACACAAATTCGCGGCGCTCATGCACCGTTTCGAATCGGACCACACGATCCATCCGCAACCGTGCCCGGAACTCGTGCGCATCGTCGAACATGGCGAACTCGACGACGACGACCTCGTCATGCGCACACTCCACCGATACTTCGACGGATACGACCTCGACACAATCGATTCCGTCGTGCTCGGCTGCACCCATTTCATCTTCTACCGCGACTATTTCCGCGAACTGCTCCCCGATTCCGTCGAAATCATCGACGGCAACGCCGGCACCGTCCACCATCTCGACGTCGTCCTCGAATCGCTCGGCGCACTCGCATCCGAAGACGCACAAGGCGGCGTCACACTCACGAATTCCGACACGTCCCCGCGTGTCGCGACGCTCGCGCGCGAACTGCTCGACACAGGCGGCGAGGACGCACGCATCCGCGCCAAGTGAACGCGTGGACGACGGTGAGTACAATGGCACGAATGACGAACCGAACAGCAATCATCGACGTCGGCGGCGGCTTCCGTGCGATATTCGGCGCAGGCGTCCTCGACCGCTGCCTCGACGAAGGCATCTCCTTCGACCACGCGTACGGCATATCCGCAGGCAGCGCGAACCTCGCGTCGTTCATCGCGAAACAGAACACGCGTGCGCACACGTTCTACACCGAATACGCGTTCCGCAAGGAATATGCGAGCATGGAAGCCTACGCGCGTACAGGAAGCTACTGCGACCTTGACTACGTCTACGGCACGTTGAGCAACCATGACGGCGAGAACCCGCTCGACTATGAGACCTTCGCCGCGAACCCGACCGGATTCACCGTTGTCGCCGCGAACGGAGTGACCGGGGAGCCACACTACTTCACGAAACACGACATGCACTACGACGACTATGCAATCCTCAAGGCGTCGTCGGCGGTGCCCGTCGCGTGCAAACCGGTCACAATCGACGGCGTGCCGTACTTCGACGGCGGCATCGCCGACCCGGTCCCGGTATTGCGCGCGCTCGATGAAGGCTACGACCGCATCGTCGTCGTCCTCACACGGCTCAAGAACGTCCTGCGCGAACAACACCACGATGTCGCCCCCGCAAGGCTCCTCGCACGCTCCCACCCCGCGGCCGCCGAAGCGCTCCTCAACCGCTACCGCACCTACAACGACGAGGTCGCGCTCGCGAAGGAAGCGGAACGGCAGGGCAAGGCGCTCATCATCGCGCCGGAGGACCTGTACGGGTTGTCGACGATGTCGAAGACCTATGAGGGGCTCGAACGCATGTACCGCGCCGGATACGCGGCCGCCGCGCCGATCGCCGAATTCCTCGCGTCGTGACTCCGCTGCGCGCACGCCCTGCACTACGACGAACGGTCCCCACACACCATCAGCGGTGTGTGGGGACCGTTCGCGTTGCGCTGCAGACAATCTGCCGCGGAAGGCCCAGAGGTCAGACACGCGGCGCGCGCGGCGCCGGTGACGCCGGCGGCATCGGCGTTGCGATGCTCTCCTGCGACGTGAGCATCGCGCTCGTCATCTGCTCATACAGGTCGCGGTAGCCGCCGGGCGTCGAGGCCGGCAGCACGACCGTCTTGCCGTTCGGCGAGTCGGACAGCGAACGCAACACGTCGAGGTACTGGTTGAACAGCACGACGTTGTTCACTTCGGCGATGTCCATGCCGACGGCCTGCAGGCTCTTGATCTGGTCGACGATACCCGTCGCGATCTCGCGGCGGTAGTTCGCCTGGCCCTCGCCCTGGAGCCTGACTTTCTCGGCTTCCGCGGCCGCCTGCGTCTCGATCTGGATGCGCTGCGCCTCGGCGCGCTGGCGCGTCGCCTCCTTCTCGCGCTGCGCGGCGTTGATCGAATCCATCGCTGCCTTGACGGCCGGGCTCGGGTCGATCGACGTGATGAGCGTCTTGACGACGGTGAAGCCGAAGCGCGCCATTTCGGCGCCGACGGTCTGCTGCACATCGGCGGCGACCGAGTCCTTCTTCGCGAACGCGTCGTCGAGCGTGAGCATCGGGATCGCGGAACGCAGCGCGTCTTCCATATACGCGCGCAGCTGCCCCGCCGGGTCGCGCAGCTCATAGTACGCCTTCGCGACGTCGGCCGCGTTGACGCGGTACTGTGTGCTCGCGACGATTTCGACGAACACGTTGTCGAGCGTCTTCGTCTCGATCTTGACGTTGAGCTGGCTCACGCGCATGTTCGTCTTCATCGCGATCTTGTCGACGAACGGGATCTTGAGATGGATGCCCGCGAACGTGACCTTCTTGAACTTGCCGAAGCGTTCGATGATGTACGCCTGCTGCTGCGGCACGACGTAGCACGAGCTGAGCAGCACGATGAGCAGCAGTACAGCGACGACGATCAGGACGATGGCGCCTGGGGACATGATGGTTACCTCTTTCCTGCGCCCACGCGGGCACAATGGCATCCACTGTAGCGAACGCGCGGCGTGCGTCGACCGCACGTTCCGGGAGCTGGAATGCGCGATCGCGGAAGGCTGACGGTGCTGTATATGGGTGCTGCATATGACGGAGGCGGCCGCCCATCGTAGGCGGTCGCCTCCGTCATATACGGGACACGGTCATGCATTGCGTCGCATAACGATGCCGATGCCGGTTCACTCGTCGAGTTCACCGCTTTCGACGACGATGTCGTCGGGGTTGACCTCGTCACCGTAGACCGGCTTGAGCGTCTTCTCGTAATCCTTGTGGAAGAAGTTCTCCTTGCCGAGCTTGACGATCTCGTCATTGATGTAGTCGAGCAGATCCGTGTTGCCTTTCTGCACGGCCGCGGCGATGACGTCGACGTCGCCGATGTCGGTTATGCCGACCTTGTAGCCTTTATTGGCCTTCGCCCATGCGAGCACCTCGGTGTTGTCGGTGCTCATCGCGTCGCCGCGCCCGTCGAGGAGCGCGTTGTAGGCGTCCGCGTACTGGTCGTACTTCTGCAGCTTGATCTCCGGATGGTTCTTCTCGAAGTACGTCTCGGCCGTCGTGCCCTTCGCGACGATGAGCGTCTTGCCCTTGAGCTGGCTGATGTCGGTGATCTCGTTGCTCTCCGGGGAGACGACGCCGAGCGAGACCTTCATGTACGGCTTCGAGAAGTCCACCTTCTCGGCGCGTTCGGGTGTCTCGGTGAAGTTCGCGAGCGTGATGTCGACTTTGTTCGACGCGAGCACGTCGACGCGCGCCGCCGGGTCGACCGACGTGTACTCGGGCTTGACGCCGAGGCCGTCGGCGAGCGCCTGCGCGAACTCGATGTCGTAGCCCGCGTACTTGCCGTCCTTGTCGACGTAGCCGAACGGTGCCTTGTCCGAGAACACGGCGATGCGCAGTTCGCCGGACTTCTTGATCTCGTCGATCGTGCGCGCCTTCGCGGTCGTCGTGCCCGACGACGCGGAGGAGCCGGCTTCGCTCGGCGTCGATGCGGACGGACCGCACGCCGCGACAGCCGTCATCATCAGGACCGCCGCGCCTGCCGCCGCGATCGCCTTGCCGAGCTGTTTGACAATGGATGAGCTCATGGTGCTTCCTTTCCGTGCTCTTCCGTGGTTTCGTTGTTGGTGATGTTGTTGTTCGGATGAAGTCTTGATTGCCGACCTGATACGGTCATACAGACGTCCGTTTCGGTGTCGGCTACGCGGGCAATGCGTTCACTCGTCGTCGAATTCCTTGAGTTCGCGTTCCGCCTGCGCGCTGCGGTGGCGCACGAAGTCGAACGAGTGCAGGAACTCCTGCGCACGTGCCGTCTTCGGATGCGTGAAGAACGTCTCCGGATCATCCGAGCGTTCCGCGATGCCCCCGTCCGACAGCAGGATCACACGGTCCGCGATCGCGCGCGCGAAGCTCATCTCGTGGGTCACGATGAGCATCGTCTGTCCGGCGTCGGCGAGTTCGACGACGACTTCGAGCACTTCGTGCACCATTTCCGGGTCGAGCGCCGCCGTGATCTCGTCGAGCAGCAGGATCTCGGGGTGCAGGATGAGCGCGCGGCAGATCGCGACGCGCTGGCGTTGGCCTCCGGAAAGCTCATGTGGTTTCGCATGTGCGCGGTCGGCGAGATGCACACGGTCGAGCAGTTCGAGCGCTTCGCGTTCAACCTCCTCCTTCTTGCGTTTCTGCACGAGCATCGGCGCCATCGTGATGTTGCCGAGCACGTCCTTGTTCGGGAACAGGTCGTAGCTTTGGAAGACCATGCCGAATTTCGTACGCAGGTCCTCGCCGCGCTTGACGCGTCCGCTGTTCTCATTGCCGGGTTGTCCGGTCTCGATGACGTCGCCGTTGAGCGCGATCGTGCCGCCCTGGATTGGTTCGAGTCCCGCGATCGTGCGCAGCAGTGTCGATTTTCCCGATCCTGACGGTCCGACGACGACGAGGACCTCCCCTTTCGGCACATCGAATGATATGCCGTCGAAGACGTTGTGTGCGGCGTCCGCGTAGTGCTTTGTGAGGTCGCGTACACTGAGCGCGATTGGCGCGCCATGCGCGTCAGGTTTGTTCGTTTCAGTCATTCGCCCACCTTTTCTCGAGCGCGTGCGCCACGAGCGAAAGCGGCCAGCACACGATGAAATACATCAGGAAAATCACGCCGTAGACCCACAACGTGCCCGTCGGATATTGGAAGCGGTTCGCGTCGATGATCTGCTGCCCCACTTTGATGACCTCGACGACGCCGAGCAATACGGCGAGCGACGTCGTCTTGACGATGCGCGTCGCGAGGTTGACGGAGCCCGGCAGCAGGCGGCGCACGGCCTGCGGCAGGATGACGTGGATGAACGCCTGCCAGTTGCTCAAGCCGAGCATGTATGCGGTCTCATGCTGCACTTCGGGGATCGATTGCAGCGCGCCGCGCGTCAGGTCACCGAGTTCGGCTCCGCCCCACAGGATGAAGACGAGCACGCACGCGCCCGTCGCGTCGAGGTTCCAGTTCCATGCGCGCGCGATACCGTAGTATGCGATGAACAGCAACGCGAGCTGCGGCATGATGCGGATGAAATCGAGGTAGACGCGCATGATGACGCGGACGACTGGGTTGCGCAATGTCATGAGCCATCCGCATACGAGGCCGACGGGCACGCTTAGCAGGACCGAGACGGCGGCGATCCAGACCGTCACCCACAGCCCTTGGAGCAGGCGTGGGAACACGCCCGGTTCGAGCAGGATGTTAGCGCCTTGCATAGTCGAACCTCCTCTCAAGCCACGTGCCGAGGATCGAGATCGGCAGCAGGATGATCAGATAGGTCACGATGAGCATGAAGAGCGACTCGTAGGTGTCATAGGTGATGCCCATGAGGTCCTTCGCCATGTACATGACGTCCGCGAGCGCGATCGCCGAGACGACCGACGATTCCTTGATGAGGAAGATGATGTTCGCGACGATGCCGGGCGTCGATATGCTGATCGCTTGTGGGATGACGACGTGCACGAGCGTCTGCCGCCTGTTGAAGCCGAGCATGTACGCGTTCTCCCGTTGGATCTGCGGCACGGCCTGCAATCCCGCGCGCATCGATTCCGCCATGTACGAACCGCCGAGGAACCCAAGTCCGATGATCGCGCACATTTCCGCCGACCAGACGAAGCCGAGCTTCGGCAGTCCGAAGTACAGGAAGTACAGTTGGACGAGGAGCGGCGTGTTGCGGCTGATTTCGATGTAGACGGCGACGGCCTGCCGTAGGACCGGTATGCGCGCGGTCTCGACCGCCGCGCATATGAGGCCGGTGATGACGGCGAGCGCGATGCCGAACACGGAGATGAACAATGTCATCCACGCGCCGTTCACGAAGAACGGTGCATAACGCTCGATGAACGACCAATCGAGCATCCGCCGATTCCTCCTTCGCTGCTGGTCGGGTCAGGTCGCGTGGACCTCCCGAGAGTGTGACCGATGATTGTTGCTGTTTGACATGATATTCCACTATGTGGCTATCAGTAGTGGACATCCGTCCCGCGTATCCCTCGTTTCGGGCATCGCGGGGACGGCGCCACCCATCTGGATGTCCGTCAACAACACCGGCCGATGCGGCGCACGGCCTCCTTGAGGCGGTCGCCTGGCTGCAGCAGGCTCAGTCGTACATGGTCGGCGCCCTCATGCCCGAAGCATGATCCGGGCAGCACGGCGACGCCGGCGCGTTCGAGGAGCGTGTCGGCGAAATGGTCGCCGTCGAATCCTTGCGGCGCATGCATCCATACATACAGTCCGCCCGGGGAATCGAACAGATCGTACCCCAATGCGCGCAAGCCACCGGCGACGACGGCGCGGCGCGCGGCATAATGCGCCGCGAGCCGCGCGACGCAGCTCTGGTCGCTTTCCAGAGCCGACGCGCCAGCGTCCTGTACGAATGAAGTGATCATAGAACCCATTTGATAATGGAATTCCTTCGCGACGTCAACAATGCGTTCACTACCGGCGATAAATCCGGCACGCCAACCGGCCATCGCATACATCTTCGAAAGCGAGCACACTTCGACCGCGCGTTCGTCGACGCCGACCGCCTTAAGCAGGCTCACCTGTTGGCCGTCCACGCCGAGCCCCGCGTACGCGAAGTCGTGCACGACGACGAAATCATGGCGGTGCGCGAGGTCGGCCGCATGGCGGAAGAACGATGCGGGCGCCTGTGCGCCGGTCGGATTGTTCGGATAGTTGAGCACGAGGACGCGCACATCGTCCCACACGTCCGTGGGCACGGCGTCGAGGTCCGGCAGCCAGCCGAGGTCGGCGCGCGCGGGCAGCAGCAGTTCGCGCGCGCCACGCAACGCGGCCATGCAGTGGTAGGACGGATAGTACGGGTCGGCGAACGCGACCGTGTCCCCCGCGTCGAGCAGGACGCTGAAGAGCGTCGCGAGGCCATCGACGGCGCCTTCGACGGCGAACAGCTCACGGGACGCGTCGAGCGCCACCCCGTGCACACGCGCGTACCATCCGGCTGCAGCGTCGAGGAACCGCCGTTTGCCGTCGAACGGCGTGTATCGCGCGTTGAGCGGCTCGTCGACGCCCGCGCGCGCCGCTTCGCGGATGAAGGGTTCGGGGAACCCATCCGGATTGCCTTTCGACAGGTCGATGACATCGGCGCCGCCGCGCCTCGCCTCGGCCACTTTCCTGTCCATCCTCTCGAAGACATTCGCCGGCATGTTCGCCGTGACCGCCGAGAACCGCACTGCCATGATGCTCCTTTCCTGTCGTCCGTTTGCCAGTCGTCGCCTGTTCGCTGTGTGTCCGTGGCCGTCATTGTCCACGGGGCATGTGTCCCGCAGATGTCCACGGCAACCATGTCCGCGCGCCGCTTAATGCGTGACCTTGAGCGCGATGCGGTCGCCGATCCATTGGATGAGCTGCACGACGACGATGAGCAGCAGCACGACGGCGACGAGCACGCCGGTCTCATAGCGGTTGTAGCCGTATTGGATCGCGAGGTCGCCGATGCCGCCCGCACCGATCGTGCCGACCATCGCCGAATAGCCGAGCAGTGAGATGACGGTGAGCACGATGCCGCGGATGAACGCTGGAAGCGCCTGCGGGAACACGGCGTCGAATATGATCTGCCGCACGGGCGCGCCCGTCGAGATCGCCGCTTCGATCAAGCCGTCGTCCACTTCCTGGAACGCGCTTTCCGCGACGCGCGCGAAGAACGGGATCGCGGCGATCGAAAGCGCGATCGCGCCTCCCGTCGGCGTGTACGGGTCGCCGATGATCAATTGGATGAGCGGGATGAGCACGACGAGCAGGATGAGGAACGGCATCGAACGGATCGCGTTGACGACGAAGCCGACACCTTCATTGACGGTCCTGTTCGGCGTGAACAGCCGGTGCTGGGTGAGGAACAGCAGGATTGCGAGCGCCGTGCCGAACACGACGCCGACGAGTGTCGCGATGCCGACCATCGTGAACGTGTCCCACAACGCCTGTCCGAGGTTCTCCTTGAGGATCTCGATTGTGTCGTTCATGCGAGCACCTCCTTATGTGCGTTGCCATCGTGTGCGCCGGCCGTGTGCGCCGACGTGTCCGCGCCATCCACGCCGTCCGCATCTTCCGCGAAGATCGCGTCGATGCTCGCGCCGATGTCGTCGTTGAGCGCGACGCTCAGCTCACGCGCATCGGCGACGCGCGACGTGAGCTCGTCGATCGCCGCCTGTACGACGAACGCACCCCGCTGCCCTTCCTGCCGTGCGCTCACAAGCACGATGAGCGTGCCGATCGCCTGCGTGCCGAAGTAGCCGACGTTGCCGTGCAGGACGTTGATCGAGACTTCGAAGCGCCGCGAGACGTCGCTGATGAGTGGTTCGAACGCGCCTTCGTCCTTGTACCGCAGTTCGATGAGGCGTCCCGACGGCAGTTGCGGCATAAGCTGCCTCGGGATCGCGACGCCGAGGTAGCGTTCGACGAGCGCGCGTGTCGTCTCGTGGCGCGGTGAGCCGAACACGTCGAATGTCGTGCCCTGTTCGACGATGACACCGTGTTCCATGACGGCGACATGGTCGAAGATCGCTTTCGCGACGTCGAATTGGTGGGTGATGAAGACGATCGTGACGCCGAGCTCGGTGTTGATGCGCTTGAGGAGCGCGAGGATTTCCTCGGTCGTCTCCAAGTCGAGCGCGCTCGTCGCCTCGTCGCACAGCAGGATGCGTGGATGGTTCGCAAGGGCGCGCGCAATCGACACGCGCTGTTTCTGCCCTCCCGAAAGCTGCGACGGATAGCTGTCGATTTTCTCTTCGAGTCCGACGAGCCTGAGCAGTTCCTCGATGCGCGCACGTCGCCGTGCCTTCGGCACGTGCGCCGCTTTGAGCGCGAACGCGATGTTCTGTGCGACGGTCACGTTGTCGATGAGGTTGAAGCTTTGGAAGACGAATCCGATGCCGCTGCGCAGTTCGCGCAACGCCGCGCCGCGCAACGCGGTCACGTCGTGTCCGTCGATGATGACGTGTCCGGACGTCGGGCGTTCGAGGAGGTTGATCGTGCGCACGAGCGTCGATTTGCCCGCCCCTGAGAAGCCGACGATGCCGAAGATCTCGCCTTCCTCGACGTGCACGGTCGCATGGCTGACCGCTTCGACGGTGCGTCCGTCGCTGTTGAAGACGACCGAGACGTCGTCCAATGTGATGATGTCCGCCATCGTCTCCCCTTACTCGTTCCAGCTCGCCGGCTTGCCGAAGTCCTTGAACCTGCTCGCGGCGATTGCGCTCTTGAATTCGTCGCTGCCGAGCAGTTCCGTGACGGTCTTCGCGAAATGCGTGTCCTTGTTCGCGCCTGCGATCGCGAACACCTCGATGACGCCGTCATCCTGCCGTTCGAGCGCGAGCGCGTCCTTCGGGTCGAGTCCGGCCGCCCATGAGTAGTTGCCGGGCACGAGCGCGACGTCAACGGTGTCGAGCGAGCGCGCGAGCTGTGCTGCGTCGATCGGTTTGATGGTGAGGTGCTTGGGGTTGTCGGCGATGTCGTTGACCGACGCCTTCGTCGCGTCGACGCCGTCCTTGAGCGTCACGAGCTTGTTCTGTTCGAGGACGCCGAGGCTGCGCGCGAGGTTCGACCCGTCGTTCGCGACCGCGACGCTCGCGCCGTCGGCGATGTCGTCGATCGACGTGAATTTGTTCGAATAGACGCCGAGGCCGAGCGTCGGCGTCTGTCCGAGCGAGATGAGGTCGAGGTTGTTGTCGGCGCTGAACTTCTTCAAGTAGTTGCCGTGCTGCATCAGGTTCGCGTCGATCTTGCCGCTTGCGAGCGCCTTGTCTGGCTGCACGTAGTCGTTGAACGTCTTCGTCGTCAGTTCGTATCCGTCATCCTTGAGGAGCGGTGCGATGACCTCGTCGATCATCTCCCCGTACGGTCCGGGGCATACGCCGACCGTGACCGTCGTCGTCTTGCCGTCCTTCGGTGTCGCGATCTGTTCGGCCGATGCGCTCTGCGCGCTGCCGCACGCGCTGTTCGCGATGATGACCGCGCCCGCGAACACGGCGGCCGCCGTACGGATGATCGTGTGGATGCGCTGTTTCGTCGTCATGATTGTTGTCGTCTCCTTGATTGTTGTCACCGATGGTGATGGTGTGTATGGATTGATGTCGGAAGTGAAGTCGTTGTGTTTCACGATATGTTTCACACTTGGTTGTGGACGTGTTCGTCCAAGGCCCTGCGCGGCGTGCGCCGCGGAGGGGCCGTCAGAATGCCGTTTGCTCAGGTCTTCGGCGTCGCTCAGCGCCCGTCGACCGCCTGCTGCGCGGCGATCTCGGGATGATGGATAGCGAACGCATGCTCGGCGAGGTGCACTTCGTGCGTCACGAATTCATGGAGCGGGCACGGCGCGCCGTGTTCGCGTCCGAGGCGTGCGATGTAGCCGTTGATGTAGTCGACTTCGGTCGGACGGCACCTCGTGAGGTCCTGGTACATCGACGGATAATGCAAAGGGTGCGCGACCGCGGCCGTATGCATTATCGTCTCCACCTCGCTTTCCCTCGTGCCGAGAAGAGTGATGCCGGCGTGTTCCGCGGCCGTGTACGCTTCGTCGACGAGCTGTCGTGTCAGGACCGGTGCGCTTGGATGTTCGGCGAATTCGCCGAAACGGATCTCGTACATCGTGCACAACGTGTTGAGCACCGAGTTGAACACGATCTTCGCGAAGCACATGCCAAGGAAATGCGACACTATCGTCGGGTTGAGCGTCGCCGCCTGGAAATCGCGGTACAACGCGAGTTCGACGGGGTCGTCGGCCGCATCGTGGCCGTCGTACGCGCACATGTGCATCGCCTTCGCGTGGGCGCCGCCGGTGAAATTGAAGTCGCCGGGGCCGTAGACATACGCGCCGATGAGCGCCGTGCCGCCATAGATGTGGTCCTTCGCGAAGTATTCGGCGAGACGTTCGAAATGGCCGTAGCCGTTCATCGCCGAGAACACATGCTGGTGCGGGCTGATATGTCCGCTGATGCGTTCGAGGAGCTCCGGCAGCTGGTGCTGCTTGACGAAGACGATCCACACATCGGGGTCGCCGTCGTACTCCTCCGGGTAGTACACGTCGATCGGCACGAGGTGACGCCCTTCGCCATCCTGTGACACATACGCGCCACCCTGTGCACGTATCCGTTCGACGTTCGGCGTCCACGCGTCGATGAAGTCGACATCGGCGTGCGCATGCTCCTGCAGCAGCACACCATACTGGATGCCCATGCCGCCGGCTCCAAGGATCGCGTATTTCATGTGCCGTTCCTCCTTATATGTTTCGCGTATTCGAACGTATTGTCTGCTGTATGCGGCTCCTCTGTTGTGCCTGCGTGACACACTGTACGGCACTTCGCGAGCCGAAACGGCGGCGTCGCTATAGCAAAAATCGATACAATGCTCAACATGCGCGCGATTGTGCGCATCAATCAAAAAACGAACGCCCCACGAAAACAATATCGTGGGGCGTTCGCGAAATAAGGAAGGATTTCGTCAGGAGACTTTTCGCTCAAGGTCCATCGTGCGGTGCATGCCCTTCGTCCACACGAGATAATAGACGATGCCGAGCGCCGTCCAGACGAGACCGACGATCCACACGGTCCAACCGAGCGACACGAAGATGACGAACGTGACGACCGCACCGATGAGCGGGCACAGGACCGTACGCCAGAACGAGCGTCCACGGTAGCCGCGCGCCTTGATGCCAAGGCCCCATATGACGACGACGTTGAGCATGCAGTACGTGGAGAGCGCACCGAAATTGCTCACCTTCGCGGCCGTGTTCTGCCCGAGGACGATGAACACGAAGATGAGCACAAGGTTGACGACCGCCGTGAAGAGCGTCGCGCCGACGGGGACGTTCGTCTTCTTATCGAACTTCGCGAGGAACTTCGGCAATGCGCCGTCGACGGCCATCGTGTACATGAGGCTCGAGATCGCCGTCATGCCGGAAAGCGACGTGAACAGGCCGAGTGCGAGCGCATTCGCGACGGCGCATACGACGCCGAGCCACTTGCCGGCGAGGCCCGCGACCTCATAGAAGCCGCTGTTCTGGTTCGCCTGCAGGATGTTGCCGGACGGGTCCATGCACATCGTCAGGAAGCTCATCGACATATAGAGGAAGCCGAGGATGAGGACGATGACGATCATCGCCTTGCCCGGCGCCTTCTTCGGGCGCACGCACTGGTCGTCGAGCGTCACGATCGAACCGAATCCGACGTACGACAGCGCGCACAGCGACACGGCGCTCATCATCGCACCCATATCGAACTTGCCGGGGTTGAAGAACGCGGTGCCCGAGAAATGCGCCGTCTCCGGATGGCGGCACACGTAGATGACGCCGAACACGAAGAACAACGCGAGCACGATGAGTTCGGCCGCGAGCGCGAGCTTGTCGACGAGGACGGTCGCGCCCGTGCCGCGCATCGCGATCGCCGTGATGATGATGAGGAATCCGACGCACCACGCCCACACCGGTATATGCGGCAGGTATTCGTGCAACGCGTTCGCTGCCATGAGCAGCATGATTGCCGGCGTGATGAGGTACTGCAGGATCATGAGCCATCCGACGATGAAGCCGACCGAATCGCGCATCTCATGCGACGTGTAGATGTAGATGCTGCCGCTCGATGGGAACAGCGGGACCATCATGCCGAACGAGAGCGCCGTGAAGAGCATCGCGACCATCGCGATGAGGTACGCGACCGCCGGCATGCCGTGCGAGACGGCGGCGACCGACGCGATGATCGAGAACGGCGCGATCGGCACCATGAAGATCATGCCGAATACGATGAGGTCCTTCGTTGTGAGTGTTCGTTTGACGACCGATTTCGTCGCGGTCGCCTGGGAACCGTTGACTTTGCCTGCGGCGGCGGCCTTCGTGGCCGTATGCGTCGCGCCTTGTGCATTCCCCGACATGATTCCCTGCTCCTTGGTACTCGTCAGTGTGGTGTCGCCACTGTTGTCCGTATCGGCGCCGTGACCGGCCGCGATCCATACGCGTCCGGTCAGGGTTGTTCTACGTGCAATATAGCTCACACGCCGTTGGTCGGTTCCGCACGTAAGCCGTTTTTCCTCACAGCGTCGAAAACGCATATCCCGCGCTGATGCGCTAGGTTCCCACCGGAACGGAAAATCGTCGAGAGCGCAATACCGGCGGTTGGCCGGCAAGTTGACCATGCCTTGAGAGACGATGGTGCCCATGTTTGTGCGTCATGCAACCATGGACGATCTCGATGCGCTCCACAGTATCGAATCGGCGTGCTTCCCCCCGCAGGAAGCGGCCGACATCGAGCGTCTCGCGAACCGCATCGAAACGTACCCGCAGCACTTCTGGCTCCTCGTCAACCCCGACGCCGACGGCGCGGACGCATGCTTCCCCGCACGCCTCGCCGACGGCATGCTCGTGAGCTTCGTCAACGGCATGACGACCGACCACCCCGACCTCATCGACGACATGTACGACGATGCCACGATGCACGACGAACACGGCACATGGCAGATGATCCTCGGCGTCGACACGGCGCCCGTCTACCAGCACCGCGGATGCGCCGCGTACCTCATGCGGCGCGTCATCCTCGACACGGCTATCACACGGCGCTCGGGCATCGTGCTCGCGTGCAAGGAAAAACTCATCGACTTCTATCAGGGGTTCGGATTCGTCAACGAAGGACCGAGCGCATCCACACACGGCAACGTGGCATGGTACCAGATGCGGCTGTGCCTTGGGCGCACCGCGAACGATGGTGCGGATGACGAAGCCTACCACATCACCGAAAGCAACATCCGCAAGGCGATGGAGGAGACGACGACATACATGGACCACGGGCGGACAATCACGTCGCAGTTCCCGTCGCTCATCTAAACCGGTTCCCAATCCATATATTCGTACCCCTGTCTCGCGCATACACCGAAACGGCGTATACCACGTGCCGGACACCGCAGTCTCATACGGCCCAGGTTTGCGAACACTTTGCAAATAACGCACCAAAGGGCGCGTTTCTCGCCTGCCGTACACTACACTCGTCACTGGAACGGTACACTTGGGTGAGGCATCAGATGGAGCGCCCCACAAAGCAGTCAGGGGATCCACCGGTGCCGGACAATCAGGAAGGAATCACGATGACCGTAGTCATTCGGCCCGCCGAACGCCTACCGAAGGATTATACGGCGCTCGATCTCGAGACGACGGGCCTGAGCGCGCAGCGCGACCGCATCACCGAAATCGGAGCGGTCAAGATCCGCAACGGCAGGATCACGGGCACGTTCACACAGCTCATCGATCCGGGCACACTCATTGTGCCGACGATCACACGGCTGACGGGAATCACGAACGAAATGGTGGAGGGGATGCCGCCGATCGAGGACGTGCTCGAACCGTTCATCGATTTCCTCGAGGACGACGTCATCGTCGGGCATAACATCCGCTTCGACATGGGCTTCCTCGCGGAAGCCGAACACCGCACGCTCGGGTTCGCGAACAACTTCATACGCCCCACACTCGACACGATGACGATCGACAAGCATCTGTTCCCCTCGGAACGGCACCGTCTCGTCGACCTCATCCAGCGGTACGGCATCGCCGACATCGAGGAGCACCGCGCGCTTTCCGACGCGACCCAGACCTACCAATGCCTCGAATGGCAGCGTCGTTACATCTCCTGCGACGCCGCCGTGCTCCCCCAGTCCTAATCGGACGCATATAGGTGTGCGTTGTGGGGCGCATGTATCGTCGTCCCACAACGCACACCTTTTCCTATATATGTTGTATGTACATATGCGCACAGGTCCCGTGCCCACCCACTGCATGCATATGCGCATACCTCGTGCATGCGGGTTCCTTGCACTCCCGAGGACATCGTTCCTCCCACCTGTCTCCCCTACCGTATCCCATCCCAACGGTCCATGTGGGCGTATCATCCGTCGTTCCTCGGTACTCACCGTCGCATGTTGCCACGGTGGTGCAGAAGGGGTGCAGGCGCCGCACAACGCCGCAGGATGTGCGGAAGGTGGAACGCCGCCAGCGTCGCGCGTTGGTACGGTGCGTAGTGACGCGCCATGCCGCAGTATGCGGTGTCGGGGCGCTATGATGCCCACCAACGTCGCTCGATATCGTGGTATATGGTCACGATGGTTGCTGCGATGCCTGTCCGCGTCGTGCAATGCCGCAGAGTGTGGGAACGATGAACGCGGGCGCTGTGTTCATGACGCGCGGTGCCGCAGGATGGGCGGATACGCGACGAGAGAGGGCGACGCATGCGTCGCGCGGTGGTGCAATATGCTGTGGCGCACGACGCCGGTAAGCCGTTTGCGTCGTGCAATGGTGTGGGGACGATGGATGTGGACGCTGCATGCACAGCAATGCTGCAAGATGCGGAGAAAGCTGGTAATTGTGTCGTCGCCGGCATCGCACGCTGCCGTGACCTGGGCGGACGAGTGACGCTGATGTGCCATGCGCGTTGTGCGTTGGTGTGGTCTGAGGTGATGGCCGACGTTGCAATAGGCGCCAATGTCGTACGATGCCGTGGGTTGCGGTGGCGCGCGACGTTCCGGTGCCTGTCTGTGTCGTGTGGTGCCGCGATCCGCGGTGACGATGGCCGCGGGCCTGACGTCCGCGTCGTGTGGTGCCGTGGTTTGTGCGGGGGCGCGCCGGGGGATGCCGTTGGCGT
>Dunbar_p2__coassemble_872_pt1 | contig 50198 bp, 40 predicted proteins | sample Dunbar_p2__metabat2_high_PE_041 | metagenome-assembled genome bin Dunbar_p2 | reverse complement strand
CCCGGGGAGCGCACGAGCTGCGAGACGATGACGCGCTCGGTGCCGCCGATGATGAACGTGCCGTGCGGCGTCTGCAGCGGGAAGTCGCCCATGAAGACGGTCTGCGACTTGATCTCGCCGGTGTCGCCGTTCTCGAACTCGGCGTTGACGTAGAGCGGCGCCGAATACGTGTAGTCCTTCTCCTTGCATTCCTGCACGGTATGGCGCGGCTCTTCGAAGTACGGGTCGGAGAACGTCAGGCTCATCGTCTGCGAATAGTTCTCGATCGGCGAGATCTCCTGGAAGACCTCGTCAAGTCCGGAGATGTGCGGCACCGTGTGCGTGCCCTTCTCCTCGTCCTCCTGGACGCGCGCCTGCCAGCGTTCGTTGCCGATGAGCCAATCGAAGCTGTCGGTCTGCACGCCGAGCAGATACGGCACGTCGATGGGTTCGGCGATCGAGCCGAAGTTCACACGGTCCGACGCCTTGTGCAGGGCGATGTCCTGTTCGTCGGCGCGCGCGATGATGGAAGTGGTGTTCGTCGTAGTCTCAGACAATGGACGTTCCTTATCACTGCTTGTTGTTCGTAACTATCTCACAGTCAGAAGCGCGGTCACCGGCCGCCATATGCCTAGGTACGCGGGCGCTTCGTCTTCGATTAGCATGCCCGCTATATGACACACTAAGACACAAAATCAATATACTAGTACGTCCAACGGTTCCACACGATATCTATTCCAACAATGTGAGCAATATCACATTATGTCGATATCGATATCGACCATCGTCGACAATCACCCCATACCGACACGAACGACGACAGCCGCCCACTGCGGCACCGCCGCCAACAACGTCTGTCCATACGCCGCAAACAGCCGCACTGTGCGGCACCGCCGTCGCGCACAGCCGCACGCGACCGCCTACTCCGTCCTACCGTGTCCTACTCCACGGTGATCGTCACCGGTTTGCTCTCGACATGGGCATCGCCGTCGATGACGAGTTTCGCCGTGTACGTGCCGCGGTCGACGTGAGGCAGCTCCGACGACGCTTTGCATTCGGCGCCCGAACGCACCGTGTCCCAGACGATCTTCTGTTCGTCGGTCACACCTTCCATCATCAGCAACGGACGGTACGTCGATTCGCACATGTCGGAACGCCACACCGTGTCGTTCCCGGACGTGATGACGAGGACGCGCGCATCGTCGGCACCGTCGACGAAACACCCCTCCGTACCGGAACCGATGTACGTCATCGCCGCCGTGAATTCAAGGGAACCACCCACGGGCACCGACGTCGACGCGGGCGTGAGCGTCATCTCAAGGTTCTTCGCCGTGCAATCCTTCACCTTGCTCTTCTTCGGCACCGCAGGCACCGCGGAACGCGACACGGACATGCGGTCGGACACACCGATCCACTCATGCGCGGCGACCGCGCCACGGATGAGACTGTAGGCGCACAACACACATACGACGACGAACACGAGCAGACCACCGAAGAACACAAGACGACGTTTGCGGTACATCGCGCGACGCTGTTTCGACATCGTACGTGTGCGCGGCTTCGCGGCACCGCCTTTCGTGGCGCGCGGTTTCGAGGTGCCGTTCGACGACGACGTGCGTTTGCGTGGAGGGTTCGGCATGGTCTTCATAGTACGACCCCATAGTACGCCGACGTCACGCGGGAAGCCGCACATCGTGACCGGACACGATCTCGACGAGACCGTCGTCGTCAAGTGACGCGATGCAGCGGTCGAGCTGCGCCGTGTCCTTCCACAGACGCAACGCGTCCTCATGACGCAGCACACCGTGCGCGTCCTCGGGCAGGTCGCGCAACGCCTGCATGATGATACCGCGTACCTGACGGTCCGTCCCCGCGAACCGCTGCCGCGGACGTGTACGCCGTTCCCCGAGATGCGGCAGCCCCGCCGCAAGGAACAGGCAGCCGCCGCGCAACGGACAATCCGCACACGCCGGCTGCTTCGCCGTGCACACAAGCGCACCGAGTTCCATGACCGCCTGGTTCCACGTCGCGCTCGCCGCCGCGTCGCGCGGAAGCACCGCGTTCGCGAGCGCACGTTCGGCCGCGCCCGTCGCACCACCCAACGATTCCTCACCAAGGAACGCGCGGCTGAGGACACGTCGTATGTTCGTATCGATCACGGCGATGCGCTCGCCATAGGCGAAACTGAGCACAGCGCTCGCGGTGTAGTCGCCGACGCCCGGCAGCGCGACGAGCGCGTCGTAGTCGCGAGGCAGTTCGTCGCGGCATTCGGCGGCGACGACGCGCGCGCATTCCTGGAGCCGCAGCGCGCGGCGCGGGTAGCCGAGGCGCCCCCACGCCGCGAGCACGTCGGCGCGTGGCGCGTCGGCGAGCGCGGCGGCGTCGGGCCATCGTTCCATCCACGCGTTCCAATACGGCACGACACGGCTCATCTGTGTCTGTTGGCTCATGATCTCGCATACGAGGACGCCCCACGGCGACGTGCGCGCGTCGCGCCACGGCAGGGCGCGCGCGTGCACGTCCCACCATGCGAACAGCGGACGGCGCAGCCGCGCGCCGAGGCGTTGCGCGGCGCGCGTGCGCGTGACGCCGAGGACGGCGTCGGGGTCGTCGTGTCTGCGTTTCGTCTTCTTCGTCGCGTTCGTCATCGCGCACCCATTGTAGTGCGCACACAATATCGTGTCTCTCGTGACGAATGAAGCGATGCACGCGGACGGTCCGCAGACCCCGGATCCGCAGTTCCCAAACCCCGAGTCCCAAGTGGAGAAGATGTTTGAATACGGCTACCGTAAATCGAATTACGGTCCCGACGAACTCGTGACTGACGCGCACGGCAATCCGATTTCCGTCGTCGATGCGATGATGTCGGCGAAGGATGCGGCCGCGACGCCCACGTCGACGCCGCATCTGTGTTATTACTCGCCCCGTATCCCCGGGAACACGGGGTCGGCGATACGTCTGTGCGCGGTCACCGGGACGATCCTCCACCTCGTCGAACCACTCGGGTTCAATCTGCGTGACACGAAGCTGCGGCGCGCGGGGCTCGACTACCATGATATGGCGCACGTCGTGCTCCATCCGGATTTCGACGACCTCGTCGAATCGATGCCGGATTCGCGCATCATCGCGTTCACCGCGCACGCGACGAAGTTGTACACGGATGTCGAATACAAACCGACCGACATCCTGTTGTTCGGCCCTGAACCCGGCAACATCCCCGATCCGACCGATATCATGTTCGGGCCGCACGTCGCCGAACAGGTGCGGCTGCCGATGCGCCCGAGCCTGCGCAGCCTCAATCTGACGAACTGCGCGTCGATCGCGATCTATGAGGCGTGGCGGCAGTTGGGGTTTGACGGCGGGCGGTAGCCAAAACACCCGAAGAACGGCGGATGCGCGCGCATCAATTGATTGATGCGCGCGCATCCGCCGTTCTTCGGGTGTCGCTCAGTTCTTGAAACTATGGATAGGCGCCGGAATGCGTCCACCGCGCGTCACGAACGCCTCACATGAGGACGTGTTGACCGGCATGATCGGCGCATAGCCCATGAGGCCGCCGAAGTTCGCCATCTCGCCGACCGTCTTGCCGACGACCGGGATGACGCGCACGGCCGTCGTCTTCTGGTTGACCATGCCGATCGCCGATTCGTCGGCGATGATGCCGGAGATCGTCGACGCCGGTGTGTCGCCCGGGATCGCGATCATGTCGAGGCCGACCGAGCATACGCACGTCATCGCTTCGAGCTTCTCGATCGTCAGGCAGCCGGATTCGGCCGCGTCGATCATGTTCTTGTCCTCGGAGACCGGGATGAACGCGCCCGAAAGACCGCCGACATACGACGACGCCATGATGCCGCCCTTTTTGACCTGGTCGTTGAGCATCGCGAGCGCAGCCGTCGTGCCCGGTCCGCCGACCTGTGCGAGACCCATCTTCTCAAGCACTTCGCCGACCGAATCGCCGACGGCGGGTGTCGGCGCGAGCGACAGGTCGATGATGCCGAACGGGATGCCGAGGCGCTTCGATGCCTCCTGCGCGACGAGCTGCCCAACACGGGTGATCTTGAACGCGGTGCGCTTGATCGTCTCGCACAGGAATTCGAAATCCTTGCCGACGGCCGCGTCGAGCGCGCGCGAGACGACGCCCGGTCCGGACACGCCGACGTTGATGACGGCGTCGCCTTCCGTCACGCCGTGGAAGCCGCCCGCCATGAATGGGTTGTCGTCTGGGGCGTTGCAGAACGCGACGAATTTGACGCATCCGTACGAATCATTGTCGGCCGTCGATTCCGCGATCTCCTTGATGATGTGGCCGAGCATTTCGACGGCGTTCATATCGATGCCGGTCTTCGTCGATCCGACGTTGACCGACGAACACACGATGTCCGTTTCGCTCAACGCGGCCGGGAGCGAACGGATGAGCAGTTCCTCGGCCGGGGTCATCGATTTCGAGACGAGCGCCGAATAGCCGCCGATGAGGTCGACGCCGACGGTCTTCGCCGCATGGTCGAGCGCATGCGCGATCTTGACGAAATCGGCGCTTGTCTTGCAGCAGCTCGCGCCGACGAGCGCGATCGGCGTGACCGTGATGCGCTTGTTGACGATCGGGATGCCGAAGTCGCGTTCGATCGCTTCGCCCGTCGAGACGAGGTCCTTCGCGTACGTCGTGATCTTGGCGTAGATCTTCGCGCACGTCTCGTCGACGTCGGTCGTCGCGCAATCCATGAGGCTTATGCCCATCGTGATCGTGCGCACGTCGAGCTTCTCCTGCTCGATCATTTGGTTGGTCTCGTGGACCTCCATGATGTTCAGCATGCTGGTTCCTTCCCGTCCCTGTGTCAGACGCGGTGCATCTTCGTGAAGATCTCCTCACGCTGGCAGCGGATGCGCACACCGATGTCCTCGCCGAGCGCTTCGAGGTCGTCGACGATCGTCTCGAACGCGACGTCCGCGTCCGAGTAATCGACGATCATCATCATGTTGAAGAATCCATCGATGATCGTCTGGGAAATATCGAGCACGTTTGTGTGGTGTTCGGAAAGATACGTGCAGACGCGAGCGATGATGCCGACGGCGTCCTGTCCGACGACGGTGATGATTGCCTTGTTCAATGCCTCTCCCTGAAGTCTCGGGCGCGCGGCGCCCTGAAAAGTACCGGCAGCTCACCAGTATAGGGAGGGATTGCGCCAAATACGCACACATCCCGCATGTCAGAACACGCGCATGCCAGGACGCGCATTGCGCCACGATAGCGTGAAGGCCCGCACATGTCCTATCGGACAGCGCGGGCCTTCACCAGTGGCCGTCAGCGTTTCGCGTGGTGCATCGGCTGGTTGCGCAGACGCCTGCGCTGCACGACGAACACGGTGACGATGGCCGCGATGACGACAGCGGCGATGACGGCCGTGATCGCGATGTCCTGTGTCAGGCCCTCGTCCCTGTACGGTGTGTGCTGCTGCGCCGATTCAGTCGGGATCCTATGCCCAGTCACGATGAGCCGGTGCGAGTTGACGCCGTACGGCGTGCATGTCACGAGACTCGCGAGGTCGCGGCCCTCCTGGATCGCGAGGTCCTTCACTTCGTTCGGCAGCACCGTGTGCGTCGCCTCGACCTCGTACGTGAGGACCTCGTCGTAGACCGTGATCGTGAATTTGTCGCCTTTGCCGAGCGTGTCGAGGCCGGTGAACAGCATCGCGCTCGGCAGGCCGGTGTGGCCGGTGAGCACGGTGTGCGTCGACTCGCCGCCGATCGGCAGGCTCGACCCTTCGAGGTGCCCGGCCGCGATCTGCAGGACCGTCTCCTCGGTGCCGTGGTAGATCGGCAGACGCGCCTTGATCTTCGGGATCGTCACATAGCCCATGATGCCGGTGCCGCTCACGTCGAGGATCGAATCGTACACCTTCTTCTCCTCGGGCGTCGGCAGGAACCGCGAATTGCCCTGACCGATGAGCGATTCGTTGTATTCCTTCGCACGCGCGAGCTCCTTCTCGCGGTCCTCCTTCGACGTGTCCGCGACCTTCTCGATGTATCCGGCGACCGCGCGCGACGAGACATGCCTGTTCCATGCGTCGGCGATCGTCGGGTAGAGGATGAGGCCGACGCCGATGATGAGCAATGCGCTCATCGCGGCGAGCATCGCGAAGAACCTGCGGTTGTCCTTCTTGCGTTTCGCGGCGAGTTCCTCCGGTGTGAGCTTCGGCTTGCCAGGTTCGTGCGGATCGATCGCATCCTCGAACGTCGGCGTACGATCGCCGGCGTCCACGCTGTGCACGTCTGCATCGTCCGTGTCCGCAGCGGAGCCGCCGTCCGCGTCGGCACCCATATCCTCCCACATATCCCAATCATCGTGGCCCATATCGTGGCCCGTGTCGTCGTGGTTCGCGTCGTCCCACTGTCGGCTCATAGCGCGTTCACCCTCACCCATCCGTATCACGCGGCCGCAGCGTGTCACTGCGCGCATCGCTCGCGTCGAAACATCGTTTTTCTGTTTAGAGCATAGCCACTGCACCGCTCATCCGCACGTCTCCCCGACAAACCTTTACGTTTTCCGACACGGACGCCCGCCGCGCGCAGTGTATTTCACTGCGCGCGGCGGGCGTCCGTCTCCCCTGTGTCCCTCACATGGAACGTCTCATATGGCGTTTCCTCACATGACGCGCTGCGCGGCCGCCGCTGCGGCGGCCGGCAATGCGCGCGGCGCACGGAAGCCGCGACGTTCGAATTCGTCGGCGATCCGTTGCGCGATGCGTTCGCTTGCTCCGGCGTTGACGAGTGCGATGATCGATCCACCGAAACCACCGCCTGTCATGCGCGCGCCATACGCGCCGCTGTCACGTGCGACGTCGACGGCGACGTCGAGTTCAGGGACCGTCACTTCGTAGTCGTCGCGCAGCGAATTGTGCGACGCGTCGAAGAGCGCCCCCGCCGTCTCGATGTCCCCTTGTGCGAACGCGTCGATGAACGCGTCGACACGGCCGATCTCGGTCACGACGTGGCGCACGCGCTTGCGCATCGTCCCGTCGTCGAGTTTCGCGAGCACGTCGTCGAGCGCGGCCGCGGGGTCGGCGGACGCGTTGACGGCGTCGGCGACCTCACGCAGGTTCGCGGCGCCGAGCAGCCGCGCCGCCTCCTCGCACATCGTGCGGCGCGCCTCATACTGGCCGTCGTTGAGCTGGTGCGGCGCGCGCGTGTCGAGGACGAGCAGTTCGAGCCCGTAGCGCGCGAGGTCGAAGGGTTCCTGTTCGACGCTTTCGAGCGCGGTGAGCCCGGGACGGCAGTCGAGGCGGATTGCGTGGCCCTGTGTGCAGCGCATCGACGCGTTCTGGTCGAGGCCGCCCGTCGACGCGCCCGCCATGTCGTTCTCGGACGCGATCGCCGCGTTGATGAGCGTGACACGTCCCGCGTCGCTTCCGCCGAAGCCGAGTGCGTACACGTCGTCGAGCGCGAGCGCCGTCGAGCATGTCATCGCCGCCGACGAGCTTAGGCCGGAGCCGAGTGGCACGCATGAGCTGAACGCCGCGTCGAAGCCCTGCACGCCTTCGAAACCGGCTTCACGCAACGCCCATGCGACACCGACCGGGTACGCCGCCCAGCCGTCCACATCGCCCGCCGCGAGCCCGCCGAGGTCGGTTTCGCCGACGTCGTCCGGGTTCACGTCCGAGACGACGCGCACCGTCGTATCCCCGCGCTTCGCGAGCGCGACGTACGTGCGGTGCGGCAGCGCGATCGGCAGGCACAGCCCGCCGTTGTAGTCGGTATGTTCGCCGATGAGGTTGACACGTCCGGGCGCCGCCCATATGCCGTCCGGTTCCTTGCCGTAGCATTCGCGGAAGAGTTCCGCGGCGCGGCGTGCGCCTTCGTCGTCACCCATCGCTTCGATGAATTCCACCTGTGCCATGTTGTATTGTCCAATCCGTCACTTCGTTGTGCCCATTGTTGTCCGCGTCCTGTTCCGCGCTCAGTCTTCGTCGCTGATGTCGACGGGCCCGAGTTCGTGGAAGCGCGCCGCGATGAGTTCCGGTGTCGTGTCCGACACCCATGCGGCCATGCCCGATTCCGAACCCGCGAGGTACTTGATCTTGTTCGCCGCGCGGCGGAACGAGAAGAACTGCAGGTTGAGGCGGTAGTGGTCGCGGCGCGCGTCGCGCACGGGCGCCTGGTGCCATGCGGCGATGTACGGCAGGTCCATGCCCTTGCCGTCGCCCTTGTCGAAGAAGCGGTTGCCGCGCTTGAGCAGTGCCGAATACATCTGCGCGAGGTCCCAGCGTTCGTCGTCGTCGAGTTGGTCGAGCGTGAGGATGCCGTCGCGCAGCGGTGCGACGTGCACTTCGAGCGGCCAGCGCGCCGCGGCCGGCACGTAGGCGACCCAGCTGTGGTTGCGCATGACGACGCGTTCGTTCGCGTCGATCTCCGCCATCATCAGGTCGTGCAGCAGGTTGCCGCCCGTGTGTTCGAAATACGCCTGCGTGTGTCGGAGTTCCGTTTCGAGCTTCGGTGCGATGAACGGGTACGCGTAGATCTGGCCGTGCGGATGCGCGAGCGAGACGCCGATCTCCTCACCGTGGTTCTCGAACGGGAAGATCTGCTCGATGCCCGGGATGGTGCTCAGTTCGGCCGTGCGGAACGCCCACGCCTCGACGACGGTGCGCAGCCGCGACACCGGAAGGTCGGCCGGCAACCCATGCTCGTTCGGATCGAAGCAGATGACCTCGCAACGGCCGCCCGCGGGGCGCACCTGCCACAGCGGATTGCCGTCCACGTAGCTCACATCGTTCGGCGTGCCGGGGACCTGCACCATCGACGGGAACCGGTTCTCGAAGATGACGACGTCGTAGTCGGTGTCAGGCACTTCGCCGTCCTGGTACGAATCGCCCGGCTTGCGCGCGGCGAGCGGATTGCCTTTCGCCGTCGCCCCCGCACCCGCAGTGATCGGGCGGTTCATGCGTGCGGTCGCCATCGGGATCCAATCACCGGTGAGCGGGTCGCGGCGCATCTGCGGCGCCTCGTAGCGCACTTCGACGCCATCGGCGTTCATATGCGGCGCGAAACGGTACGTCAGGTCGCGCGGATCCTCAAGCTGCCTCGTGCGTTCGCCGGACACGAACTCCGGTTCGTCATCGAGATAGAAGAAATCGCGGCCGTCGGCGAGCGTCGTCGGCGTGATGCGGATATGCTCCTTCGCGTATACGCCTGGTTCGTATTGTGCGTATTGCGACATCGTCGTCACTCACTTTCCTCTTCTGCGGACCTGTCATGTGCGAGCACAAGCTCCTTGACGAGATCCCTTGTTTTTGTTGCCGAATCGGTGTCGAGACCGTCATCGGTGATGACGGTGTCCACCTGGTCGAAGCGGGCGAACAGCGAAAGGGACGTGCTACTCCACTTCGTATGGTCGGTCAGGATGATCGTCCGGTCGGCGATGTCCATCATCGCCATGTCGGTCGCCGCCTCAAGCGAGTTCGGCATGAGGAAGCCGCGCGGAATCGACACGGAATGCGTGCCGAGGAACACCGTGTTGACACGCAGTGACGCGATGACCTTGTCCGCGATCGGCCCGACAAGCGAATTCGAACGCGTGATGACCCCACCGGTCACGATGACCTCGACGTCCTTCGATTCGAGCGCTTGGACGAGCTCGGCGACGGGAATCGAATTCGTCAGGATCGTGATGCCGTTCGAACGCTGCGATTCGAGCAGATGCTGCGCGAACACATAGGCCGTCGTGCCGCCGCCGATCGCGATGACATCGCCCGGCGAGACGTAATCGACCGCCTGTTGCGCGATCGCGTCCTTGAGGCCGATGTCCATCTGCGACTTGACCGAGAACAGCGGCTCACTCAGCAACGTGCTCGTCGAGACCGCGCCACCGTGCACACGTTTGAGCAGGCCTTTGTCCGCGAGGTCGGCGATATCCCTGCGGATCGTCATCGCCGAGACACCAAGTTCCTTCGAGAGCGCCGTGATACGCACCGCACCGCGCGTTCGCAAGCGGCTCAAAATCAGATGTTGCCGTTGTGAGGAAATCATGTGAACATTATCGCACATTTCTTTTCAACAGACAACTTGAAACAAACATTTCGGCGTGTTTTCCACACAGAAGTGCACAAAACCCGACAACCGTCGTCCCCTGCGGCACCAACGCCAACCACAGCCGCAACTCAACTACAGACGACTCATCTTTGCGGCACCGCCGCCAACTACAGCCATATCAACACCCCAAACGGCTCATCTTTGCGGCACCGCCGCCAACTGCGCCCATTCGCGCACCGCAGACGGCTGCCCTTCGCGGCATCGCCGCAACCAACAACCGAAACACAGCCGTACGCGGCTGTCCCCTGCGGCACCACCGCAATCAACAGCCACACAGCCGCGTCAGTCGACGTCTTCCGCTTCCGCTTCGAGGTCGTCGGCGAAGACGTCGTCGGGTGCGTCCGCGATCTGCCTACGCGCCGCGCGACGCTCAAGTTCGCGCGCGTGCGGGTCGCGGATCCGCTTGTGCATGCGCGCGACGCCCCACTGCGTCACTTTGTGCATCGCTTCGCGCACGATCGAACCATCCATCTTCGATTCGCCGAGCGCGCGCTCCGGGAACACGATCGGCACTTCGACGACGACGCCGCCCGCCGCGACGACGCGCCTCGTCATATCGATCTGGAACACATATCCGTTGTCGTCGATGCCGTCAAGGTCGATCCTGCGCAGGATGCGCGCGCGGTACGCGCGGAATCCGCTCGTCATGTCGCGCACTTTGAGGCCGAGCATGAACCGCGCATACGACGACCCCGCACGTGAGATGACGTCGCGGTACCACGGCCAGTTCTCCGTCGTGCCACCGGGAACGCGGCGCGAACCGAGCACAAGGTCGACGTCGACATGTTCGTCGTCATGGATGCGGTGGAGGATGCGGTGGAGGTCGTCGGGGCGGTGCGAACCATCCATGTCCATTTCGCAGATGATGTCGTATCCACGCGCGAGCGCCCATTTGAATCCGTCGATGTACGCCGATCCGAGCCCGAGTTTGCCCGCGCGGTGCAGCACGTGCAGTTTCGAACCGTTCGTCGTCGCGTTGATGCGGTTCGCGACCTTGAGGTCCGCGGTGCTCACGTTCGCATCCGACAGCAGCGCCGCGTCATCGTCCTTGTAGAACGACACGTCGCTCGCGATGTCGTTCTTCTTCTTTTCGACGGTCAGTCCAGGCGTCATATGCGTCGCTTTCGCGATGACGTCGGCGAGACGCCCCGTCCCGTCCGGGGAATTGTCGTCGACGATGAGCACATCGACGGCCGGGTTCTTCTCGAACACACCGGTGAGTGTCGGTTCGAGGTTCGCGCGTTCGTTGTATGTCGGCATGACCACGCATACACGACCCGTCATATCCGCCTCCCGTCCATTGCTGCGACGTGCAGTCTGCACCCGACTTTACCGTATCCGCGCGCACGCCGTCATTTTCACACTTCCCCCCGCGGTTCGCGCGTGCGACTTCGCGCCGCGCATGGCACAATGGAGCAATGGCCTACGTTTCCGACAACAGTCTGCGTGACGCGATCAACAAGGCGACGACCGATTTGTTCACGTTCAGCTACAAACACCTCATCAAACCCCATTTCGTCTTCAACAATCCCCCCGACAAAGCGCACGCGCAGATGATCGACTTCTGCAAGGTCACGCGCAACATCCGCCCACTCATGTGGCTGCTGCGTCAGATGCTCGACTATACCGACCCGATTCTCGAAACGTCGGTCATGGGTGTCGATTTCGCGAATCCCTTCGGTCTGTCCGCTGGACTTGACAAGGATTGCGAGATGGCGACCGTCCTCGACAACGCCGGTTTCGGATTCGAAACGGTCGGTTCGACGACCGCGCGTCCGTGCACAGGCAACGCACGCCCGTGGTTCCACCGTCTTCCCGAATACGATTCGATGATGGTGCACGTGGGACTCGCGAACGAGGGGTCCGACAAGATCATCGCGAAGACGGAGAGCGCATGGCGTCGCACGCGCACGATGCAGATGTCCGTTTCGATCGCGCGCACGAACGACGACCTCGTCGGCGACCTCGACGAAGGCATCGAGGACTACTGCGTGTCGATGCGCCGCGCCGCGGGGCGCACGGCGATGGTCGAAGTGAACATCTCATGTCCGAACACGACGGTCGGCGAACCGTTCAATGAGGATCCTGACGCGCTCGACCGCCTGTTCACGGCGCTCGATACGATCGACCGCCCGCAGCCGACGCTCGTCAAGATGCCGCTCAACAAGACGTGGGAGGAGTTCCGCGACCTCATCGACGTCCTCGCCGCACACAATGTGCAGGGCTTGACGATCGCGAACCTGCAGAAGGACCGCACCGGCCTCGATGTGCCGCGATCGTGGCTCGGCGGACTGTCCGGCGGCCCGTGCACGGTCGAAAGCACCGAACTCATCCGCCGCGTCTACCGCGAATACGGCGACCGTTTCGCGATCGCCGGCGTCGGCGGCGTCTTCACGCCGCAGCAGGCGTATGAGAAGATCCGCGCCGGCTCGTCGCTCATCATGTTCATCACGTCGCTCATGTACCGCGGTCCGCAGCAGATCACCGTGCTCAAGCGCGGCCTTGCCGAACTGCTGCGCCGCGACGGGTTCTCGAGCGTCGCCGAAGCTGTTGGCGTCGACGCGTAGCGCGCGGAGACGGCTCCAGAGCGCACATACCGATAACGCTTGAGGGGCGTCCTTCCACATTGCATGTGGAAGGACGCCCCTCAAGCGTTTGCAGCCGGTTCCGGCATCCGCGGACGCTACCGCGTCGTCGTGTTCTGCTGCGTGTTCTGTTGCCGCGTTCCCGTCGTGCCGTTCGTCGAAGTGCCCGACCTGCCCGACACACCGACCGACTTCATGTATCTGTCGACCGGCTGTCCGTAGTCGTTGTCGATCGGCAGGTTCTTCTTCTCCGCGTATCTGCTCGCGGCCTTGCTGAACGCAGGCGCGGCGATCGTCGCACCATCCCAGTAGCCGTGGTATTGGCCGTTGATCGCGATGTTCTCGATCGGATGGTTCATCGGGTCCTGCACGTCGCCTACAAGCACGAACGTCGCGATCTGGTTCGGGATGAATCCGCCCGTCGTCACGTACATGTTCTCGTTCGTACCGGTCTTCGCGAAGGTCTTGCGGTTGTTCGCGAGCTGTGCCGCGCCCGCGACGCCGTCAGGACGGGTCACGCCCTGGTTCATCGTGTACGCGAGCGTCTGGATGATGTCCTTGTCGACCGCCTGATGGCAGTTCGCCTTCGGCACGTCGAGCTGTTCGCCGTCCGTGTTCTCTACCGACTTGATCGCGATCGGCGTGCATTCCACACCGTTCGCCGCGTACGTCGCGTAGACGTTCGCCATCGTGAGCGGCGACACGGATGTCGTACCGCCAATGAGGAGCGACGGGTGCATCGAGATGTCCGAATACACGTCCTCCTGTCCGATCTTCGCGTTGTGGTAGCCGACGGCCTTCGCCGCGTCGGCGACCGCACACAGGCCGATCTGCGCGCCCATCGCAGCCATCGTCGTGTTGTGCGAGTGCACGAGGCCGAGGAAGGGGCTTTCCGGCGAAACGGTGCCGTTCGTCAACGCGTTCGTCACATGCCAGTTGTCGGTGCCGCCCGCGTAGCCGTTGCAGTTGAAGCGGCTCGTCAGGAAGTCGGTCGGTGCGACGAGCATCTCGTTGATCGACCGTCCCTGCTGCATCCACGCGACGAGGTTGATCGGCTTCCACGACGAGCCGATCGGGAAGCCCTGGCCACCGCCATCGACCTGATCGACGGCGTAGTTCATCGACGATTTCGTCGGATCGGTCGCGGCCGCGTCGGTCGCGTCATAGTCGCGGTTGAGGCCGAAGCCGAGCACTTCGCCCGTGCCGGGCTTGACCGACGCCATGACGATTTCCATGCCGGAGGGGTCGTTCGCCGGGATCGTCTCGTTCGCCGTGTCCATCATCGCGTTGCTCGCGTCGAGGTCGAGCGTCGTGACGATCGTGAGACCGCCCTCCTGGAGCAGTTTCTCGCGTTCCTCGGCCGTCTTGCCGAATTCCGGCGAGTTCTCGATCTTGTGTACGACGTAATCGCAGAAGAAGCCGGTGTTGTACTTCGCTGCCATGCATCCGCGGCTCACGTCGGTCAGGTGGAGCGTGTCCTGGATCGGCTGCTTGACGGCGTCCTCATACTCCTGCTGCGTGATGAACTTCTGATCGAGCATGAGCTTGAGCACGATGTCGCGCTGCTTCTGCGCCTCCTCCTGGTTCTCGGGGATCGACGGATCGTATTTCGACGGGTTCTTCGTGATCATCGCGATCGTCGCCGCCTGGACGACGTTGAGCTTGTCCGCGGTCGTGTTGAAATAGCGTTCCGCGGCCGCCTGCACGCCGTAGAGCGAGTTCGAGCCGAACTGTGCGATGTTCAGGTATCCCTGGAGGATCTCCTGCTTCGAATATTTCTTCTCCATCTGCACCGAGAGCAGCATCTCGCGCAGTTTGCGCGCGATCGTGTCTTCGGTCGCGTGGTATTCGCCGATCGGATCGTCGCTTTCGCGCGCCTTCGTCGCGAGCACGTTCTTCACGTACTGCTGCGTGAGGCTCGATCCGCCCTGCTGGTCGCCTTTCTTCATATACGTCTGCACGAACGCGCGCATGACGCCTTGCACGTCGACGCCCGAATGTTCCCAGAAACGCTTGTCCTCTCGTGCGACGACCGCCTGCATCATCGGTTTCGAAATGTCCTTGAGTGGTACGACTTCACGGTTCTGCGCGTAGAATTCCGCAATGACGGTCTTGCCGTCGTTCGCGTACATCGTCGATTTCTGCGGTAGGTTCGTCACATCGAAGTCGATCCCTTCGACTTCCATCGACGGCGACACCGCCCTCGCCACATTGTTCGCCCCCATGACCGCAGGGAGGAACAGCAGGCACGTCGTCGCCCCACCGGCGACGCACAGCGTGATGAACGCGAGCGCGAGCGCGAGCATGCGCACTCCGCTCATGGTTTTCTTCTTCTTCGGCATGCGCACCATTCTATGTGGTCGGCTCTACCGAGTCCAGAGTCGCATCCGTTGGATTTTCATGTGTTCCGCGGGCGTCGTGCGACACGCATCCAGTGGTTTCACAAGGTTTTCACAGCGCTTTGCCATTGTGCGTATCGTGCGCGCATATTGGTGCCTGTATGCACGACGAGCGACGTGTTCGCGCACAGCGCTGTGCGCTCACCGTTGCGATCTGCGGATGAGTTTTCCCGGTTGGTAGATGATGATCGTGCGCCCTTCGCGCGCGATCCATCCGCGGTTCGCGAAGTCCATGAGCGCTTTGTTGACCGTCTCCCGCGACGATCCGACGAGCTGCGCCATCTCCTCCTGGGTCAAATCGTGCGGCACCTGCAGTCCCGCTTCGACCGGTTTGCCGAATCGCGACGCGAGGTTGAGGAGCGTCTTCGCGAGGCGCGCGGGCACATCCATGAACACAAGGTCGGCGATGCGTTCATTGTTCGCGCGCATGCGGTGCGCGAGCACCTGGAGCATGTCGACGGCGACGCGCGGATACTTGTCGAGCCAATGGAAGAGCGCGTCACGTTCGAGCCATACGAGTCGTGTATCGTTCATCATCGCGATCGCGGATGCCGTGCGCGGCCCTCCGTCGGAATCGAACACGGGGATTTCACCAAGCACTTCGCCGCGTGTGTGGATGCTGAGCAGCTGTACGCGGTCGTCCGCCGATTTCCGTGTGAGTTTGACACGTCCCGATTCGATGACGTACATCCTGTGGTCGGTGTCCCCTTCGCGGAAGATGCATGCGCCTTTGTGCGCGGTCTCATGGTGCAACGACGGCAGCAGCTCCTTCGCCTGTTCCGCGGAGACGTGGTTGAACAATGCTGTGTGCAGCAGCGGATTGTTCTCTTCGAACGTATCGTTCGGTGCCATGACCACCTCGTTTCACGTGTTTCACCTTTGTTTCACACGGCCGTGCGCGCGCACACCATCGTTCATTGTACCGTCACCGCCCCGAGCGCGCCACCACCAATCGCACACTGCGGCACCGCCGCCACCAACGTCCATCTGTACGCCGCAGACGGCTGCACACTGCGGCAGTGCCACCAACAACATCCATATGTGCGCCGTAGACAGCCGCACTACGCGGCGGCGCCGCCAAAGGCAGCCGCCGTTGCCGCCATCACCGCGACGATCGCGTCGCGCGACATCGTCGTCTGCGTGACGATTGGTTCGACGCGTCGTTTCGCCGATTTGACCGCTTTGTCCGACATCTTCTCCGGATCGGTGATGAGGACGTCGCCCATCGCGTCCGCGTCGATTGCATATGCGAGCGTCACATGGTGCAACAGGCAACCGGGACCGCCATCATGCGGCGGCACGCGCATTTGCGCGGCGCCGCCGATTTTGCCGCGCGCGCCCGCGATGTCGTTGAGCCCCGCGAAATGCGCGCGCACGCCGCAGCGCGCGAGCGCCGCAAGCAGCCACGCGTCGCACAACTGGTACGTCTGCGCCGCGTCGAGCCCATCGGCGAACGACAACGGCGCATACAGCGAATACGTGATCGTGTGTCGTGGTTCGATGAACATCGCGCCGCCGCCCGTCGCGCGGCGCACGACGTGCACGCCGCGCGCACGCGCCGCCGCGACGTCCACTTCGTCCTCAATCGATTGATATCTGCCGCAGACGACGGCCGGCGCCGCCCAATCCCATATGCGCAGCGTCGCGCCGCGCGCGCCACCGGCGACCTGCCGCGACCACAATGCCTCGATGTCCATCTGCGCTTGGGGCATCCGTGGTACATCGACGATGACGTGCGTCCGCAGCGCCGCCCACCGTGCGCCGATCTCGTCATCGTCGATCACGCGGGGCGCCGCGCCGCCCTCGCGTTGCGCCGCGTTCCACGAACGCCGCACACGCGCGGCATGGTGTGCCTCGAACGCGCGCACCGCGTCACTGTCCGCCGCCGTCGCGCGCATCGTCGCGCGCGCGATCGCGTCGGCGCTCGCCCCTATGAGGCGTCCGCCGAGTACGCCATCGATCTGCCGTGCCGTCTCCCGGTACCACTGTCCGACCGCGCGCACGCGCGCGTCACCGTCATCATCGATGTCAACGTCGGCATCGTCGATGTCGGTATCTTCTTCGATACCGCGTCCGGCAGCGCCAACGATGTCGTCGAGGAGCGGCGTGCGCGCATCGATGATCGTCTCAATCGACGATATGATGCCGCGCGCATCGCCGTCCGCGAAGAAATCACCGTCAAGGCGCGCGCCGGCGGCAAGCGTCACACGGACGAGCTTGCCGCCGGGCACTTTGACGGAACCTGAGCGCGCTTCCATCGGTTCGGTCGACCGATCGTCAGTCCATCAGTTCGACGCCGCGCGCGTCGCGGTGTTCGGGTGTGCCGTAGTCGGATGTGAGGATGCGCACCGCTTCGACCCACGACCACACGAGCGCGGCGAGCGGACCCAGCCCGAGCACGACCCATCCGAGGAGCGAGAGGAGCAACTGCGCGACCGCGCGGCCGGTGTAGCCGAGATAGAAGTTGTGGATGCCGAACATGCCGAAGAACAGCGCGAGCACACCCGCGAGGATCTTGTTGCGCGCGATGTAGTACGTCGGCGCGGGCGTCGCGTATGCCTGCGGCTGCATCGGCGGTGTGTACGTCGGCTGCTGCTGTGGCTGCGCGGTGTTTGTCGCGCCACCGTCCGCGTATGTCGGCGCGGCTTGCGCCGCGGCCGCATAGTGCTGTGCGCCCGCGTTCCCGAACGTATGGTCCTGCGTGTACTGCTGCGTGTGATCGTAGGGGCTCGACGTCGCCGTCGTCGTATACGGATTGCCCATCGAATCGACCGTCGTCGTGTACGACGCCTGCGCTGGTGCCGCGGGCGGCTGCGTCGTCGGCTGTCCTGTCGAGAAGACCTCGGTCACCGTCTCGTCCGCGCTGTTCGTCGCGCCATTATCCGTTTCGCCGGTGTTGTCCGTTCCGTCCGTATCCGCGGACGGTTCCACGAACACGTCCGTTTCGCCGACCGCGTCACCGGTGACGGAATCGGTCACGTCCGTCTCCTCGATTGTGACCGTCGGCTCGTCGTCGACGGAGGACGTCTGCGCATCGCGCGCATCCTCTTGTGGATTCGTGGGTATCTCCTGCTGTGTCATCGTTCCTCGATTCCTCGGTGTGGCTCAGCGACCGCGGTTTCCCGCGCGCGTCGCGCCGTACTGGTGTCCATTATCCGCGCCGATGTTGGCAATCCGCTGTGCATATGCTGATGTTCAGCGCACAGCGCGCCACAAGCCGCACGTCCTGCGCGATCGTGCACACTGCATGGCCGCGCGCGGACGAAAAAACGGACGTCCGCGGTTGTGCGAACGTCCGTCGTACTACTATCGATTCGGCGCAGCCGCGCTCACGCGACGTAGACCGGGCCGTATTCGGTCGGGACGTGCGTCGTCGCGATGTACGGGCCCGCGGTCGGACGCGCGTAGGTCTGGAAGCCGTTGCTGTAGTTCATCGATGCTTCTTCACAGTTGCAGCACATGATTACCTCTTTCGTACGGCACAAGGTCGTGCCGTGGTTCGTTATGGGAACCGTATGGAACGGTTCGTTGCACATACGATGCCCGATTCTACAGCCGAGTGCAGATGAGGGCGTTCGTGTGGTGTGCGGCGCACGCTGCGCCACACACCAATGTCAGATGCGTGCGAGGATGTCACGGCCGACTTCGTCGGTCGTGCGCGTCGTCGAGCCGAGTTCCTCGATGTCCGCTTCGACGGCCGCGTCGATCTTCGCGGCAGCGTCGTCGAAGCCGAGGTGGCGCAGCAGCATCGCGGCGGACAGGATCGCGGCCGTCGGGTTCGCGATGCCCTGTCCGGCGATGTCCGGGGCGGAACCGTGGATCGGTTCGAACATCGACGGATACTCGTTGATCGCGTTGATGCAGCCGGACGCCGAATAGCCGACGCCGCCGACGACCGCGCCCGCTTCGTCGGTGAGGATGTCGCCGAAGAGGTTGTCGGTGAGGATGACGTCGAAACGCTGCGGGTCGTTGACGAGGTAGATCGTCGCCGCGTCGATGTGGTTGTAGTCGCGCGTGACTTCCGGATACTCCTCGCCGACCTTGTCGACGATGCGCTGCCACATGTCGCCCGCGTTGACGAGCACGTTCTTCTTGTGCACGAGCGTCACATGCTTGCGGCGCTTCATCGCGAGCTCGAACGCGTAACGGACGACACGTTCGACGCCGTACGCCGTGTTGATCGAGACCTCGGTCGCCACTTCATGCTCGGTGCCCTTGCGGATCGCGCCGCCCGCGCCGCAATACAGGCCTTCCGTGCCTTCGCGCACGACGACGAAATCAATCTCGCCCGGCTCGGCGAGCGGCGACGTGACGCCCTTGTAGAGCTTCGACGGACGCAGGTTCACATACTGGTCGAGCGCGAAGCGCAGTTTGAGCAGCAGGCCGCGTTCGAGGACGCCCGCCTTGACGCGCGGGTCGCCGACTGCGCCGAGCAGGATCGCGTCGGTGCGCTTGATCGCTTCGAGGTCCTCGTCCGGGAGGATCTCACCGTCGCGCAGATAGCGTTCGGCGCCCAGATCGAAATTCGTATACGTGAATGCCGCTTCGCCGGCAGCCGCCTTCTCCAACGCCTGCTGTGCCCACGGGGTGACTTCCTTGCCGATGCCGTCACCTGGGATGACGGCGATCGTGTACTGCTTGTGTTCGCTCATGACATGCGAGCGTACACGCGCGGCGCGCCGACGCATACACCACCGTTCATTTCTTGGACAATCACCTACCGCATCCGCCTATATCCACCTACCGTACCGCGGAGGCAATGAGCTCCTCGGCGCCCATCGCCTCAAGGCACCACGCGTTCTCATAGCACACGTCACGCCACTGCTTGTAGCGCCCGGTGCCGCCGCCGTGACCGGCCTCGACCTCGATCTTGATGAGCGCGTCAAGTCCCGCCGCCTGAAGGCGCGCGACCCATTTGAGCGGTTCGACGACAAGCACGCGCGTATCGTTCATCGACGTCGTCACGAAGATCCTCGGATAGTGTTCGACCGCCTCACCGTCGCGCCACACCGCGTGCACCGCGCCATCGGCGGCCGGCTCGGGCATCGGCGCGTTCTCATACGGCGAATAGTCGCGCATGTACCGGTACGCCTGCACGTCGTGCAGCGGGTCGCCCCACTCGTCCCATTCGGTCACGGTGAGCGGCAGCGACGGATCGAGCATCGTCGTGAGCGCGTCGACGAACGGCACGTCCGCCTCGATGCCCGCATACCGTTCGGGCGCCATGTTCGCGACGGCGCCCATGAGCAGGCCGCCCGCCGAACCGCCGTTCGCGACCGTGCGCGCCGGGTCGGCGAGGCCGCAGTCCTGCAGCGCGGCCGTCACATCGACGAAATCCTCGAACGTGTGCTTCTTATGCATCCTGCGGCCGTTCTCATACCATGCGCGTCCCATCTCACCGCCGCCGCGCACATGCGGCACCGCATAGAGCACACCGCGGTCGAGCAGGCTCAGGCGCGCGATCGAGAACCCCGGATCGGAACTGATCTCATAGGCGCCGTAGCCGATGATGAACATCGGCATATGCGCGCACGCCGCGTCACGGCGCCAAACGAGCGACACGGGGATGCGTTCGCCGTCGCGCGCCTCGACCCATATCCGGCGTTCGGCGTACTCGCGCGCATCATAGCCGCCGAGCACGGTCGCCTCTTTGAGCAAGACGTCGGTGCCGTCGCGCATGTCGAGCTCATGCAGCTCGCCCGGCCGTGTATAGCTCGTGAACATGTAGCGCATGCGCGGCGCATCATAGGACGGGTTGCCGGCCGTGCCGATCGAATACAGGCGTCCGGCGCCCCCGTCGAAACCATCCAATGCCGGCATCGGCACATCCTCGGGCTTCCAATCGCCTTCGAGCGCGGGCGGCGTGACCGCCTCGAAACGCCACGGCCTGCCATCGAGGAAATCCTCTGCGGCCGTGGCCTTGCCCATGACGGCGAGGCGCGGCAGGCCATCGGCGCGGTAGGACAGCGCGACGAAATGGCGGTGCAGCGCGATGCCTTCGATGACGAGGCCCCGCGCGCCGCGCAGCAACGCGGGATTGCGCGGATCGTCGAACGGCGTGCCGACAGGCATCGACCAAGCGCCCTCGACGACGGCATCACCGAGCTCGCAACCATACGGCGAACCGCACGCGACCATCTGGCCGTCGCCGAGCGCATACGGCGCAAAAGGCGGCTCCACACCACGCATATCGATGACATCGATCTCGAAGTTCGGATTCGTCGCGTTATGGTAGACGACGGCGACGGGCACATCCTCACCATGCTCACCTGCGCCTTCGAACGTCGCGAAACTCACATCGTATTCGACGCCTTCCTCACGCGGGATGAACGGCGTGAACTCACCTTCCGGGTCGCTCACCGGCAGCATGAGGACCTCACTCGTCGTCTTCGACCCGGTCCCGATCACAAGATGGCGTTCATCGAAGGACACACCAATGCCGGCCCAGAACCGCTCATCCTCCTCACGGTAGACGTCCACGTCATCGGACACGTCGGTGCCGACCTTATGCCTGCGGATGAGCCACGGACGCTGCGCGTCATCGAGGACCGTGTAGAACACATAGCGCGCGTCGGGCGTGAAACACGCCGCCGCGATGCCTTCGAAACGTTCGGGCAGCTCATGTCCCGTCGCGATCTCGCGAATCGTGAAATCATAGCGTTCGTCACCGTTCGTGTCGACGCCGAGCAGCATCCACCGGCCGTCCTTGCTGATGTCCATGCCGCCGACGCGGTAGAACTCATGGCCTTGCGCCTCGATGTTCGCGTCAAGGACGATCTGCTCGCCGTCAAGCGTCCCCGGCTCCTGCTGCGCATCGATGAGCGGCGGATCCCAATCATCCTCATCGGTCACCGGAAGACGGCATTGCACCGCGTACTGCTTGCCCTCCTGCGTGCGCGCGTAATACCAGTAGCCGTCCATGCGCGTCGGCACCGACATGTCCGTCTCCTGCACATGCGCACGGAACTCCTCGAACAGGCGCTCGCGCAATGGTTCGAGATGCGCCATGCGCGCAGCCGTATAATCGTTCTCCTCGCGCACATGCCGTTGCAGCTGCGGGGATTCCTTGTCGCGCATCCACTCGTAGGGGTCATCAAAGACGTCATCATGGAAACGGCGCTCGCTTGCGATGCGCACGGCGTGCGGCGGCCGCATATCCGCCTGTTCGTTGTGCTCGTTGGTCATGCGCCGATTATACGCACGCACCCGCCCCCCTCGCTGTCCGTGCCGGTGCTTGGGCCCCCGCTCAGCGGAACTGCTCAAGGTAGGGCAGCATCGTCTTCATCATGTTCGCGCCGGTCGCGCCGGTGAATACCGGCACATCGGTGTCGGGAACCGGTTGCGTCGTCGCGAATCCGGACATCGACACGAGGCCGCCGCCCGCTTCACGCGGCGACAGCTGCCGGATGCCGATCGCGAGCACACGTCCCGGATACTGCTTGACAATCTGCGCATACGTCGTCGGATCCTTCTGCCCGTCGTCGCCGAGCAGGATGAACTTCATGTCCGGGAAGTCCTCCATGAGCTGTTCGGCGTATTCGAGCTTGTGCTGCACGCCGGACGGCACGAAGGTCTTCGGTCTTGGGTCGAGGTCGCGCAACAGGAGCGGGCCGTCCGGGAACCCGTAGTCGGTGATGAACCCGCGAATCTGGCTTTCGACGTTCCACGGCGACGTCGACAGGTAGAAGAACGGCGCGTTCGGGAACATCGCGCGGATCTTGTTGTACATGACGGCCATGCCGGGCACGGACGCGCGCTTGTGCGGCGACAGCAGCATCATGTTGTAGACGGCCTTCCACAACGTCGGCACCTGCGTGACCATGATCGTGTCGTCGATGTCCGAAATGACGCCCACGTTCGTGTCGCTCGGGATCGTGAACAGTTCTGCCTTGACGGGCGGACGCCGCGGCACCGTGCAGCTTATCGTGTGGATGCCCGGCTGCAGGCGGTGTTCGGCGAGCAGGTCGAGGTATCCGGCCGAGTCGGACACCGAATAGTCCATCGTCTGGTTGCGCGTCGAATCGATCGGGTCGTAGACCTCCATCGTGCCGACCTGCACGGTCTTGAGCGGCACATCATCGATGTCGATGCGCACACGCTCATGCGCGGCCGGCACTTCGAGCATCGCGTGGATGCCGCGCATCGGCGTGTGCGGTTTCGCGCGCGTCGGCGCATAGATCGTGCGGCATACGAGGCGTGAGTATTCCTCGGTGCCGTATCCGACATACGTTTTGACGCTCGGGAACCAGTTGAGCCGCCGCACGAGCGACGTCGAGACCTTGATCCATACGCCGAAGAGCGCGATGACCGCCTTCCTGACAATCGTCTTGACCGGATTCGCGACGCGCAGGCGGCGTTTGCGTACGAAACGCCGACGTGGCACGCCCGTCGCGATCTCGCCGAGCGGTACGGCGACCGTCGGCATGTCGTCCGCCGCGGTCGCCGCGGACGTCGTGCGCAACGCGACGGCGGCCGCCGCGCCGATGCCGTCGCCGTTGTCCTCGTTCGTCTGCGCCCTGAGCGCCTCCGGATCCTCGACGATCTCGGCGTCCGCCGCGCGCGAACTGCTCACGCGGCGTGCGGCGCGCCCTTGCTGCTCGATTTCGTCGAGTGCGCGGTCGAGCAGTCGTTTCGTCGTCCGCAGCCGCCGTTCCGATGACTGGGGGTCGCTCATGTCAGGTTCCTTCGTTTCCAGATCCGTCATGTTCCACGTATGTTTCACGGGTCCCTCCCGTGGGGGGGCGGCGAGCGCCGAGTTGTGCACATATGCACCACGCGGCGCGCCGTGTCACTTCGTGATGATGGCCGCGTATTCTTCCGCACTGAGCAGTTCGGGCATGTCGTCGTCGAGTTCGATCTTGACGAGCCATCCCTCGCCGTAGGGGTCGTCGTTGATGATCGCCGCGTCGTCCTCGGCTTCGCGGTTGACGTATTTGACCGTCCCCGCGACGGGGCTGATGACCGGTTCGACTGCTTTCGCCGATTCGAGCTGCATGAGTTCGTCGCCCGCTTCGATATGCGTGTCCACTTGCGGCAGGTCGACGAAGACGATGTCGCCCATGCGTTCCGCCGCGTATTCGGTTATGCCGATGACGGCCGGTTCGACCGAGTCATCGACCCACACGTGGTCCTCCGAGTACTGCAGGTGCTTCGGGATGTCGAGCCTGTCCGCCTGTTCCTGTGCCATGTCGTCCTTCTTTCGTTCCTATGTGTTCCTGTGCGTGTGTTGTTGGGCGCTGACGTTCAGATCTCGCGACCGTACCATTCCTCGATCATGACGCGCGCGATCGTCGCTTTGCCGGGGGCTTCGATCTGACCGGTCACGAGCAGTTCGGTGTATTCGTCCCTCGTGACCCACCGCGCGTCGGCGACTTCCTCGCCGTCCACGTGCACGTCTGTGTTGAGCGCTTGCCCTTTGAATCCCATCATCAGTGAGATCTTGTACGGCCATGGTTGCGAGCCGAGGTATTTGACTTCGCCGACACGCACGCCCGTTTCCTCGAAGGTCTCACGCCGGCATGCATGTTCGAGGTTCTCCCCCGCTTCGACGAATCCAGCCGAGACCGAGTACAGCAATGGGTTCTTCCACGCTTTGTTGTGCTGGATGAGCAGCCGGTCCTGCGCATCGACGACCGTCATGATGACGGCCGGTTCGACGCGTGGGAACAGCACACGGAAGTCGTCCTCCGCGTTTGTGCACCGCTGCGCCCATCCGCTCATCGCCTGTTCGACCGGATATCCGCAGTGTGGGCAGTGGCGTTGGTATGCGTACCAGTTCGACAATGCGAGCATCGTCGTCGCCTGTCCGATCTCACGTGCCGACGCGCGTGGCGCGAAGCCGCGCAGGTCGACCCAGTCGAATCGTGCGACGGCGGACGCGAATATGCTGTCGTGCACATCGTGTGCGGTGTCGGCTTCGTCGAACGCGTCGTCGACGCGCCGCGCATCGTCGCCGCCGATGGGGTCCACGACGACGTCGCTCACGTCGAGCGCGACGACATGCTGCGACTGCGCGCCGTGATACGCGCCGAGGTAGATCGCCTTGACTTCCGGATGGTGCGGGAGCGCGTCCGCGACGTATGCGCCGGGCAGTGTCGCGAGACGCATATGCGCGGCCGACTGCCGCACAAGCGCGCGCTGCCCGAACGGCACGGCGAGGAGCCCCGCGCGCGTGAGCACGACGCTCGTGCCCGCTTCGCGCAGGACGTTCCCGATGAGCCTCGGGTCGGCGCGGCGATCCACGCCGTAGTCGATGTCGCCTTGTGCGAGCGGCAGATACGGCAGCGCCTGCGTGAGCGCGAGCGATGAGAACATCGGCATCATCTCCTAGGTCCCGCGGACGGTGTGACCGTCCATTCCCGGCCGCACCGTCCGCGACGGCCGTCCCCTCCACTGTAGGGCACGGTGTCGTATGACGCCGCCGCACCGGCTACGCGTTGCGCGATACGTCCATCGTCCTCAGCGTACGCCGCCGATCGCACGCGGCACTCGCGAAACAAGGTCAAGGAGCGCGTCCGCTACGATCTGCGGACGTTCCCACGCGCTGAAGTGCCCGCAATCCTCAATCGCCGTGAACGCGACGTCTGTTTGCGTCATCTGTTGCGCGATCGGTTCCATGACCGTTGGGCTGCTCGACGGATCGTTCGTACCGCATATGACGGCTGCGGGTGCGGTGATGTGCGCGAACTGGTCGTTGAGGTCGGGCCTTCCCCCCGCCATCCGTTCGCGCCACGCGATGCCCGCGGGCTGCTGTTCGCGGATCCATGTGCCGAACTGTTCGATGTACGCGGACGATTGCTTGACGCTCGAATCCCCCGGCTGCACATCGACGAAGAACATGACGGGGTCGGTCGTGTGCCGTTCGACGCATGTGCGCGCGATGCGCACACGGTTGTCGCGTGACGCTTCGCTGTCGGCGTCGCCTTTCGTGTCGAGCAACGCGATGCCGGCGACCGCTTCGGGATGGCGGCGTTGGATGTCGAGCACGACGTAACCACCCATCGACAATCCCGCCCAGATGGCCTGTCCGTAGCCTGCCTCGTGCAGAAGCTCGACATAGGCGTCGGCGATGAGGTCAAGGCCTTGCGGATACGTGCCGTCATCTGCGAGCGGTCCGCTTGCCGCTTCGCTCGGCACGGGCGATGCGCCCGCGCCTGGCATGTCCGGCGCCCAGATCGGGAACTGCGTGAGCTCCTGCGCGTCGGTCGTCTCCATAAGCGCCGTCGCGCAGCGGTCCCACATCCTGTGGTCCACCGGGAATCCGTGAATCAGGATGAGCGGGATCCCTTCCCCATCGCGATAGATGTGGTTCTCGATCGTCAACGTCATCGGCTTGTGCTCCTTGTCCATCCGTGCTCTTCCGTGTGCCCTGCGTGTGCTCTTCCGCCTGTGTTCACAGTCCCGTCCACGCGAGCGCCTGTCGCACAATATAGTCGTGTCCGTCACTCATCTGTCCGAGGAATTCATCGAACGACGCCGAGCGCGGATCGATCCATTCGACGTCGAGTGTCTCGTCCTGCGGCTTGCAATCGCCTGCGATCGGCACGATGTAGCACAGCGCGATCGCATGCTGCCGTTCGTCATGGTACGGCGAGACACCCGGCGTCGGGAAGAACTCGGCGACCGTGAACGGCGTGAGTCCCTGCGGCAGCACCGGAAGCGCGATGTCCCCGAGGTCCTTCGCGATGTTGCGTGCGATTGCCTCGCGGATCGTCTCATGGTAGAGCACACGGCCCGCGATGAGCGTGCGTTCGACGATCATGCCACTGTCGGAAACGCGCAGCAGCGAACCGATCTGCGTGACGCGGCCGAAATCGTCGACGCGCACAGGGACGACCTCGACGTACGCGACCGGCATCTGCCTGCGCACACGCGCGAGTTCGCGTTCGTCGACCCAACCGGGAGGCGTCACGCGCCCCGAACCGCGCGCACGCGTGAAGTCCTCGGGTGTGATGTGGTCGAATTCGCCACGGCGGCGCCCCGCATCGTAATCGTCGTCGTCCGGCACTTCATCATTCAGAACTGGCATGTACCCATTATCGATGCGCCACGTCCCGAAGGAAAGCGGCGTGTCGGACGCACACCACAGCGTCCCACTCCGCAGCTCCGGCCTACCAACCCACCCGCAAATCACCCTGTTTGCGTCCCAATCCGCAGAGCCGGCCTACCAAACCACCCACAGCGTCCCAATCCGCAGACCCCACCTGCACAACCACCCACACCACTCCACCCACCGCGCGGACGCCAAGCACGGCGACGCGCCCGACCGCAGCAGATTCCCCTTTCGGCTTATTCAGACTCCGCCAAGGTGATTCGTGGAATGTTAGGGAAGGAATGCGGTTGTTCCAAACAACGCATCAGATCACGAACGTCATTAAGGAGACCACCATGGCAGTTCAGGAAATCACAACGGAGACCTTCCCGCAGGCCGTCAAGGACCATCCACTCGCACTCTTCGACTTCCACGCCACTTGGTGCGGCCCGTGCCGCGCCTTCGGCCCGATTTTCGAGAAGGCGAGCGAAGCGAATCCGGATGTCTTCTTCGGTAAGATCGACATCGACAAGAACCAGGACCTCGCCGCGCAGGCGGACGTCCAGGCGGTGCCGACGCTCATGATCGTCAAGGAAGGCCACATCATCTATCAGGAGCCGGGTGCGCTGCGCGCCCCGGACCTCGACGATATCATCGAGCAGGCGAAGAAGCTTGACGTGCAGGCCGCGCTCGCCGAAGCCGAGAAGAACCATGAGGATCCGCACGAGGTCCTCGAGGAGAACGAAGACAAGTAACGCCACCGTTTTCCATGGACAGTCCGACAACGTCCGCCCGACATGACGCCGAGGCGGACGTTGTCGTTCTGCCGCGCTTCCTGCACCGTGGCACACCCCGATTATTCATATATGGACACGGATGTATGGAGTGTGAAGATATGGGAATCGACGGACCGATCCGCAGTGCGTGAGCTATAATGTTGCGCAGTGTGCATTCCGGCGGCGACCTCGAACGGCCGCGCGCACCGCCGCCCTCCCTGAGCCGAGGGATCCCATACCGCCGAGGATTATTGGACGTACGTTTAGGAGCACAATGGCTACCCATCATAAAGCAGACCAACCAACGCTTCGATCGCTTACGAAAAGGCAGTGGATTCGCATCGCCTCCGTGGTCGCAGCCGTGGGTCTGGTCGTGGCTGGAGGTGCGGCCACACGCAGCATCTATTCTCATGCCAATGCCGCACCTACCGCCGAACCGACCGCATATTCGATTTCCGACGCGCATGCGGCGTCGCGCGGCAACGCACGTGACGCGCTCGAAGGCGAGCCGACATATGTGAATGTCACGATCAATGGCAAGACGCGCACCGTGCTCGGCACGGACTTCACCGATGTGAAGTCGGTCCTCGACGCCGGTGACATCACGCTTGAGAGCGGCGACACCGTCGAACCGTCGCTCAAGACGAAGGTCGACGAATCGACGACGATCACGATCAACCGTGCGGGTGCGAAGATGGAGACCGAGGAATCGAAGATTCCATTCAACACCGTCAAGAAGGAGACGTCGTCACTGCCGAAGGGCACCGAGAAAGTCGAGACGGAAGGCCAGGAAGGCATCCTCGAGAAGACGAACCTTGTCGAACGCAGCGGTGACAAGATCATCTCGTCGAACACCTTCGCTTCGTGGGTCAAGAAGGCACCTGTCGAGAAGGTCATCCTCGTCGGCACCGCGGAACAGCAGCCGCAGACGACGACGGACACGTCGAACAACGCGTCTTCGTCGAACTCGAATGCGAACAACAACGCGCAATCCGCGAGCAACAACGTCGGCACGACGGCACCGGTCGGCGAAATGCAGCAGTGGGCGCACGACTATCTGCTCGCGAACGGTGGCACGGAAGCCGACTTCACGGCGACCGTCTACATCATCTCCCACGAGTCCGGATGGTCCGTCTCCGCGACGAATCCGAGTTCGGGCGCATACGGCCTTCCGCAGGCGCTCCCGGGCAGCAAGATGGCGTCGCACGGTGCCGATTGGGCGACGAACTACCAGACGCAGCTCAAGTGGTTCTGGGATTACTGCAACAGCCGCTACGGCTCGGTCCAGGGCGCGTACAGCTTCTGGCAGGCGAACCACTGGTACTGATCGGAGGTGGTGTGCGGTACCGCTCAGTACTGCACACCATATCGGCAATCCGATTCCGGTAGATATACGTTGAGGGCTCCAATGGCAATCCATTGGAGCCCTCAACGTATATTCGCGGCCTGTGTCCCGTCTGCGCAATCCATGCGCGTCAACGTACGGTACGGCTCACATCACCCATAAGGGAACGGGTCATTCGGCATGCTCGGCCACTGCGGCCTTGCGGTTGGACGCGCTGTAGTCGACGCCCTTCTTGCGGCCGCGCTTCTTCATGACGCCCTGCCGGCAATCGTTCACATCGAAGATGATCGTCTTGTCATCCGGGAACGGCGTTCCCTTGAGCTGTGCGAACGCGACCTCATCATCCTCGACCTCCGGGAAATCGAAGAACTTGAGGACGGCGTTGAGCACAACCGGCAAATTGAGCGTGACGGAAGCCGTCGTACGGGTGGGTTTCACGAATTCAATGGCGTTGACATCCGATTCATTGCATTCGCGGATGGCGATCTGCTTGGTATGGGGGTTCGTCAGGATCTGCACATAGCGCGGGGCGCCCAATTCCTCCACCGTGTTCTTGTTGAAGCGCGCGTATCGTGGCGTCACCGTCAACACGCACTTACCAACAGTTGCGGAGGGATTGACCGGCTCAAAACCTTGTAAAACCGACATATTCAAACTTCCTTACGTCGAGATTTTGACTGTTTGCTCTTTAACTATATATTTAGCCGTCGATTTTTCAAAATCCGAAGTGTCGTGCGACGTTCCCGTCGGACCATTATCCAACACGCGTTTTGCAATGCCGGATACATACAATGCCGGATACGCACAGTACCGCCACCGGCAATGCCGAAAGAGAGCCCACGCACAGCACGCGGACACAAGCGCCTATCCATCCATGCACGTCGCGCCCATAGTGACGATGGCATCTCATCCACTTATTTCGACATACGGATTCGATATCAACCTTATGAAATCGTTTTCAAAACTCTCAAGGACATCTCACAATCGACGAGAGATGATGCCATGAGCGCGCACGACCGTCCATGCCGCCAGCGTCAGGCCATCTTGAATCATACCTGCGCCAATCATCTGTTCGAACACAGGAACAGACACCCAGTACAGCTCCGATAGTTCATAATCATGCGTTTGACGCGGCATGTCCTCGCAATCACAATCAAGGGCCACAACCCCCACTTCATCATGCAACATGCCGGTATCGGCATGAATCGTCTGTACAACACGCGCACATGTGACCGATAGCACGATGCCTGTTTCTTCGGACAGCTCCCTCACCGCCGTGCTACGGGCATCCTCATCGGCCTCGCCCATGCCACGGGGGAACTCCCACTGCCAAGACGAGACCGCGACGCGCCAATGTCGGCCAAGCAGTATGCGATCAAGCCCCTCCTGGCCTTTCGCAAAGGCGACGCACACGGCGCCGGGATGGCCTTGTTTCACTGACGCCACATGGAACTGCACATCATCACCGGTCAACGTATTCTTGGCATCGACTCGCTCCACGGTATAGTCCGCCCGACCGTCGTCGCGATACACGACAGTGCGTCGCACAATGGAGAGGGGAGCCGCATCCGAGGATCGCGAACCAAACCCTCGTACATCATCGATACGCCGAATCGTATCCATTTCGGATATCCGCTCGATCATATGCGCTCACCCCACCATATATACGATGGTCTTCTGCGAGGAGTGCGCATTGGAGAACCATCGTAACGTCTCCAACAGTGTCGGCAGTAAATTTACCACGCACACCGCAATGATCACCGCAAACATCGGCATCACGTTACTGGAGACCACCTGATTCAGACACGTCGAGATCGCTGTGGTGATAAGCACGATGAAGAGGGATGTCAACAGTTCCTTACGTCGTTCCTTGAATCCGTGTTCCGCAATCGTATTGTTCACCGCATATGAGATGTCGCGCGCGGCATCGCGGTTGATACGGTGTCCGCTCGCACGGTTGCAACGCCTCCAGCGCGCGATTGCCTTTTGGTTCGCATAACAAAAATCCGAAAAACGCTGATGGGGCATTTTACCCAATACATCGGTAATTTTTCCATCGAACATAAGAAAATAGTTCTTCTCGCTCGCCCTGTCGGCATCCGTTCTCGCAAAAGAGTTCGTCGTGGCATACACCGAAATCAGATCCGCCCGCAACATCTGCGCAAGCGACCTGTTGTATTCATGTTGATACCAGTCTTTCGCAAGACGGGCTACCGTTGTGTTGATTTCTTGTTTTTTATAACATGAATCAATCTCATCAAAAGCGTCACTACGTTTGCATTTGCTTGTCAAATCCTTCAGGGAAGGTGCACGCTCCCCTGCTTCTCCCAGTTTTTCTTGTAGCACGGGATAGCTTTCGCGGAGATTGGCTTCCATATATTCTTTGAATTGCACCGACGTCCCAACATCTATGAGCTTGTTCTGGTTCTCATACGCCACGACACCGTCATGGACGGCCCGTATCCATTCGCCCAGACGATTGGCGACGAAATCGAACGGGGCCTGCACATGCTCATACGAGCATCCTGAATCGGATACGACGTAGTGCTTGAAGGCATCCGCAACGATATGCTCGATGTCATCCTTCCCCTCTTCGAATTGACGGAGTCTTTGCGTAAGTTGTTCGCAATACTCTGCACCCATTGTGGCAGCGCTGTCCTTCACTTCGATGCCCAACGCCGAATAGTACTTCGTCGCAAGTGTATAGGGCGATGACGTCCCCGAACGTTCAAAGAAGAAGTTCTTTATGCAGTGTTCCACGTCATCGGCACGTCCCGAGATCAGCACGACCGCTTCATCCTTATCGTGGTTGCTGAGGATTGTCTCAATCTGTTGTGGCCCAAAGGATAGGAAGAATATTCCATCACATACCTGATTGATTGGAACAACGATGTTCTCCGCATATAAATAAGCTGAACGTAGAATGCCGGCAAAGATATTTTCATATTGCGGAAACAGCGCGAGCAGTCGACGGTTCTTCTCCTTCGTCAAATGCCCACAATACTCTCTCATACACAGACGTACAGCCTCATCAGTCAGCTCGCAGCCTTGACTGCCTTTCTCATCTGTTTGACATATCGGCAATGTTTCCGTCATCGTGCCACGAAAGACGAATCGACCATGATTCCAAACCCGTCTTGTTATATCGGCCCAGATCCTGCTTTGTTCGACCGAATCCAAATTGGCAATGACGATTCTGTTGATGGACTCACCATCCACAATCGACGGACACCGGGTCTCATCAAGTTCCATGGACACCATCCTCTCCTTTTCACACATCGTTACCAGAAAACGGGGCGAAATCGACACTTATCCGTCGCTTCGACACAACCTTCATGCATCTCCACTCATGACGTTGCACACTGCATAGCATACTTCGCCTCGGTGGCGGACTTCGTCGGCTTCCACCATTGCGGATTGTCCATATACCATTGCACGGTCTGGCGCAATCCGGATTCGATATCGGTATGCCGCGGTCTCCATCCGAGCTCGGTCCGCAGTTTCGTCGCATCGATCGCATACCGGCGGTCGTGGCCTGGGCGGTCGTCGACATGATCGAACATGTCCTCCGGTTTTCCCATCAACCGCAGGATCGAGCGCATCATCTCCAGGTTGCTGCGCTCGCCGTCCGCCCCGATGAGATACGTCTCGCCGATGCGTCCCGCCGTCAGGATCGCCCATACCGCGCTCGAATGGTCGTCGACGTGGATCCAGTCGCGCACGTTGAGCCCATCCCCATAGAGTTTCGGGCGGATGCCTTCGATGATGTTCGTGATCTGACGTGGCACGAATTTCTCGACGTGCTGGTATGGCCCATAGTTGTTCGAACAGTTCGAGATCGTCATCCGCAGCCCGTATGTGCGGTGCCATGCGCGCACAAGCATGTCCGAGCTCGCTTTCGTCGCCGAATACGGGCTTGATGGGTGGTACGGTGTCTCTTCGGTGAATCTCGTAGGGGCATCTAGATCGAGGTCGCCGTATACTTCGTCGGTGCTCACATGGTGGAATCGTACGTTGTACGCGCGCGCTGCTTCGATCAGGTGGAACGTGCCTTCGAAGTTCGTCCGCACAAACGGATCTGGGTGCGCGATCGAATTGTCGTTATGTGATTCGGCGGCGAAGTGCACGATTGCGTCGTGTCCAGGAACGATGTCGTCAAGCAGCTGCGCATTGCATATGTCGCCATGTACGAATTCGATGTGTGCTCCCAGCAGCGGACGGATGTTGTCAAGATTGCCGGCATAGGTGAGCGCGTCGAGGACCGTCACATGCACATCCGGATGATTGTTGGCGACGTAGTGCACGAAATTCGACCCGATGAATCCACACCCACCGGTCACGAGGATGTTCTTCGGAATGAACGCTGCTGTCATGGTATGTCAATCTAGCAATCGCCCAATACGCGACTTCACGCCCATTTCATCGCATGACGATACCGCCCCGAATTCACAGGACCGCCCTTCGAGCCGACTTAATATGCGCCATTTGGATGCAGGACTGTGCCGATTGTGCGCATGATGTAGACGACGTCGCCGAGGACGCTCCAATCCTGCACATAGCTCACGTCGAGCTGGCGACTTTCCTCTTCGTTCAGGTCGTTGCGGCCGGAGACCTGCCACGGGCCGGTAATACCCGGCTTGACGAGCAGACGCGTCGCATAGACCTGGTCGTATTCGGCGACCTCGAACGAGCGCTGCGGGCGTGGCCCGACGACACTCATCGGCCCCATGAACACGTCGAAGAACTGCGGAAGCTCGTCAAGGCTTGTCTTTCGAATGAAGTTGCCGACCTTGGTAATGCGCGGGTCATGCTTGAGCTTGTACCGTGCGCCCATCTCCTGTCCGTTCGCCTCAAGCACTTCCTTGAGGTGCTTGTCTGCGTCGACGCGCATCGAACGGAACTTATGGATATAGAACGGTTTGCCGTGCAGGCCGATGCGCTCCTGCTTGTAGAACACAGGACCGCCATCTTCGATCTTGATCGCGAGTGCAACGGCGAGCATGATCGGCGACGAGACGATGATCGCGATCGATGAGACGACGAGGTCGAACACGCGCTTCTTGATGCGCGACGCCGGCGTGTATTGCGGCAGGCTGATCGTCATGATGCTCATGCCCTGGATGTTGCGCATCTGCGTCGCGTGTTCGGCGATGTCCAATGCCGACGTGATCAACGCGATCTCAAGGTTGAACGCCTCCATCTGCACGGCGAATGTGCTCAGGTTGTCGGAGAAACGGTCGAGCACATCGGTCACCATGACGGTCTGGGCGCCGGTCTGCGCGATGCGTGCTGCGAGGTCGTCCCCGTAGGTGATCGGCCGGATGAAATCGCCCCATGATTCCTGCACTTCAGCCTTCAGCAGGTTCCTGTCCGGGTCGGCTTCGATGAGGCCGGTCTGTGGATTCACACGGATCGGGCACACGCGCACAGGCTTGTAATTGAGTTGCCTGCGCTGGTTGAGGAATTTGAGGATCTGTCCGATGCCTTCCGGCGATCCGACGATGACGGTCGGATAGGAGTATTCGCCCTTGCGACGACGTATCGTCAGAAAACGGCGGGCGATGAAGCGCACAACCATCTCGACGCCCCAGACGCATATGCAGGTCACTGTGACATCGGCGAGTGAGATATTCGTCTGCAGGATGTAATTGAGTGCACAGATGCTGACCCACGTAATGCATCCCGCCTTGAACAGCAGGGTATTGAGCTGATAACCGTCGGCGAACACATGACGATGGTAAACACCGGCAACGCGCGCGCAGAACACCCACATGAGCGCACAAAAAGCGATATACACATTGAGATTGACCTGCATATTCCATTGCAGGCGCGTCGTGAAGACATGCGTCTCCTTGTACAACGCCATGACTCCCCATCCGACGCAGAAGAACACCAAAGCATCGAATATCATAAGTGCAAGGTTCATCACGAAACGCCACTCAAGCACCTTCGCGGATTGCCGATCCACCTTCTTGGCAAGTTGCGCATCACTCTGCACCCGGCTCATCTCTCTCCCTCTCATATGTGACTTTTCATGTGATGCGTGAACAACGTTGCATCAATACGCGAATCACATGACTCCGCGCATACGGAAAACCATCATAACCCGTGCCCTGTTCAGCATCCCGGCCACTGTCGTTCGCCCATACGGACATGCACCTATGCAGCGTATATCGGCGTTTCTCGAACAGTGAAGCCGGGAGGGGCCTCTGTCTAATATTGAGACAAGGTGTCTCGACTACGCCGAATATCCATGCATCCACGCAGGTCACATGCGACGGCGAGGAATGCGCCCCTGTGCGCCAGATGTACGCCGCCGACGCATGCGCCACACAACCATGGATGCCGATTCGAAGGAGGCCATCATGGCAGAACACATGGAATACGTCGCGAATGGGGACGACGACGCGATCGACGAGACGACGGTCACCGTGCCGAACGAGGAAGACGAAATCCAGACGGGCGAAATCGACGCCGTGGCCGCGCAGGACGACGATGACGCCGATGTGGAGGACGCAGCCATCGAGGATGACGAACTCCATCAGTTCGAACGCCGCATCGATGAGATCCTCGCGACTGGCGAACTCGATGAGACATTGCGCGTCATCGACGAGGAAGGCGTCGCGCAGGTGCTTCCGGTGCTCGACAGCGAACCGATCTCGCATCTGCTTGACGGCATCGAGGAGATCGGCGGCCGCGCGAATGTCTTCGTGCGCACCGCGGACGGCATCGCCGTGCTCAACGTCGCCGAATACAGCCCACAGCATCAGAACGACTCCCGCTCCGCCGATGACACGCCGACGGGAGAGACACCTGTCGTGGACACGACCGAAACCGCGGAAGCGGAACCAACTCAGGGCTGAGCTGCGTCACGCGCCCCACCCACCCATCAAGAACCCAGGAACGCATGGCACAAGACGAACAACATGAGCATCCACAGGACAAGCGGACCGGCAATGGGGCCGTTCCGGCCATCAGGGCGGCGCGCCCCTACACGCGCGAAGTACACCACGAGCCAGAACCGCCCGTCGTCCGCCATCGCGGGATTGCCGGATTGTCCGTCATGCTCACGCGCGACAAGGCATACCGCAACGGGCATCTGACACGCCCCGCGTTCATTTCGCTCGCGATCCTGACGTTCATCACGTTCGTCGGCAATTTCACCCAATTGCAGCTGAGCGCCGCGTTGCCGACGCTCGTCGATGATTTTGACATCTCGGTCACGCTCGGCCAATGGATGACGTCGATCTTCCAGCTGACGATGGGCGTCATGGTGCCGCTCACCGCATATCTGACGAGGCGGTTCTCGACGCGGCAGATCGTCATCGCCTCGATGGTCGTGTTCACGGTCGGCTCGGTGCTCGCATGGCTCAGCCCGACATTCCCGCTCGCGTTGTTCGGGCGTTTCCTCGAAGCAGTCGGCACCGGCGTCATGTGGCCGGTCCTGCAGATCACCGTGTTCTCGATCTTCCCGCTCGACCGTCGTGGCATGGCGATGGGCGTCGTCGGCATGGCGATGGCCGTCGCACCGGCGATAGGCCCGACACTCGGTGGTGTGCAGACCGATATGAACGGGTGGAGGTCGATTTTCCTGACACTCACGGTCATCGGTTGCGTCTCGATCCTGCTTGCGGTCTTCGGATTGCATAACTTCGGCGAATCAGACAAGACCGCGCACGCCGACTTCTTCTCGGTGGGGCTTTCCATCATCGGTTTCGGCGGCCTGATGTTCGGCTTCACGAACATCCAGGCCTATCCGTTCACCGCGCCTGTCGTGTGGCTGCCGATGGTCGTCGGCCTTGCAGGCATCGTGTGGTTCGTCCTGCGCCAGTTCCGCAATGAGAAGCGGTTCAAGGAAGGGGCATCGGACCGCCCGGCGCTGCTCGACCTGTCGGTGCTGCGCAACGCGCATTTCTCCGTCGGCACGATCATCGCGTCGTTGAGCTTCTTCGCGTTCAGCTCGCTCGTCGTGCTCATTCCGCTCTACATCCAGAACTGCCGTGACTATTCGGCCACGATAAGCGGCCTTGTCATGCTGCCGGGAGCAATCGCGCAGGCCATTGCCCAGTTCTTCGGCGGCCGTGCGCTTGACCGCTTCGGGGCGCGCCCTGTCGCGATGGTCGGCACGATCCTGTTGTGCTTGGGCACGACGATGATGAGTCTGATCAGCATGGGCACATGGATCTGGTACATATCGATATGCCAGTTCATCCGGCAGATCGGCATGGGTTTCGTCATGATGCCGGTCACGACATGGTCGCTCAATTGCCTCAAACCCGCCGAGGTCTCAGCCGGTTCCGCAGTCACGAACACGGTGCGACAGATCGCCGGCGCAATCGGCTCCCCCGTCATGATTCTCACGATGTATGCAATCGCCGCAGCCCAGATGAATGCCGGACATTCGGGCATCGAAGCGAATGTCATCGGCATCGAATGGGCGCTGCGCATCAGCGCGATCATCAACTTCATCATGATCCTGATGGTCGTCTTCGGCGTCAAAGGCGAGGATGCCGGTTCGACGCGCGACGCCGTGCGTCGTGCGCTCCGCCACGAAAAGGCCGAAGAAGCGAAGGAAGCGGCAGCTGTCTCCACGCAAACCGATGATGGCGCCACATCGAACATTCAGGCTGGTGAATGACCCCCGGCCTTGCAGCATCAGTGTTTGGATGAAGCAGCAGTGGAATCTGGCAGAATGAACTTCTCAAGGAACCAACTGCGGGGCACTCCCATGATCCAGATGGCCAAACGCTCATACCAGAGGCCGGGATGGCGGTCGACGGTGAGCCTGAAGAGTCCACGGCGAACGAAATCGAGGAGCGTGCATACGGCATAGATGCCAAGGAGCATGCCGATGATGCGCAACGACGAAAATGATTCCTGCTGGATGCGATCCACATTGAACCATTGCTCCCACAGCAACTTGCGAATGGGACGGTATTCAGTGATGAGGTAGACGGCGAGTGCTGATTTCGCGACGAAATTGACCGCGCGATTATGCCAATGCCACCGTTCGAACAACAAAAAGATGGCGATGCCTATCAATGTCGAGGGCAGTGAGACGGTGGTGAGGATCTGGCAACTCATATTCCTGCCATGCGCGGCAAGCCAACACGAGAACACATAGTAGGGAACCGCGATGAGGAAATTCGCCACGATCACCAATACGAGCGTACGGGCGCGCGCCTTGCGGAAATAGAGTTTGTAGCACGAGACGAGTACGAACAGGTAGAGGAACGTGAGCGGCGTGTCCCACACATATTGCGTCATCGTCTGCGGGTCCATGATGCCCGTCGGGATGAAGCTTGCGACGCCAAAAACCAGAAGCAGCAACAGGCAGAGCATGATGTGCTTGCGTTTACCGAGCCGAATGAGCCCCTGTTGGAGGAACGGCAGCATGATGAGGAAGAGCACGTAGCAGGTGACATACCACCACACCACGAAGGTAACGGGCATCAAACAACGGACGCCTGCCGAGACGATGCGGACCGGCCCTTCCCCGATCGCTTCCGGATTGAGTTTGAGTGAAATGAGGAAGCAACAGAATGCCCAGAAAATGAGCTCCCGCTCCAGGATCCATACGCGTTTGAGGCTGGCATGCACCGTTTGCTTCCTGTCGATGAAATACCACGACGAAATGGTGAAGAAGATGATGACGCCAACTTTGCCACCGTTACGCATGAAGAACAGGAATGCATAATCGAGTGGATTATCGGCGGCACGCTCGATGTTCGTGTAATTATGCGTCAGGAAGTGATGGGAGATGATCATGAGCATCGAGAGCATGCGCAGCAATTCGATGCTGGAGTTGCGCATTGGTTTCGCCGATGCAGTGATGCTGTTGGTGATGGTCATGATGATCCAGTCTAGATACCAGAGTTGATAACACTCGGCGCCCCATGCGCTCGCCTTCCAATTTACGCCTTGCCCATCGCCGTGAGCACGATGAGCACGAGGTTGAGCAGGACGATGACCGCGCAGACGATGAGGCAGATGATGTGCTTGACGGTGCCATCGGCGTATTTGCCCATGATCTCACGGTCATGCGTGTACCGCATGAGCGGGATGATCGCGAACGGGATGCCGATTGACAGTACGACCTGGCCGATGATGAGCGCCTCGGTCGGGTTGCTCGCGAACGCGAGCACGATGAGCGCGGGCACAAGCGTCACGATGCGGCATGCCCACATCGGCGCCTTCACCCGCAGCAGCCCCTTCATGATCTCCGAGCCCGCGTAGGTGCCGACGGATGTGGAGGACAACGACGACGCAAGTAGTCCGATCGAGAATATCGTGCCGATGCCCGGTCCGAGCACATGCGCGATCGCATGCTGCGCGCCTTCGATCGTATCGGTGCCGCCCATGCCATAGAGCGAATTCGCCGCGATGACGAGCAGAGCGATGTTCACCGTCCCGGCGATCGCGAGCGCCCAGACGACATCAATGCGGCTCCCATGCATCATCTCCGGCACGCTTGGCCGGTCCGCGCCTTTGCCGAAATGGTCGTTGACGAGCGTCGAATGCAGATAGATCGCATGCGGCATGACCGTCGCGCCGAGCATCGACGCCGCCATGAGCACCGATGCGCCATCGGAGAACCGTGGGATGAGGCCTTCGGCCACTTCAAGCGGATTTGGCGGGTCGAGGAAGAGTCCAGCGATGAATCCAAACGTGATGACAAGCAGCAGACCGATGACGAGCCGTTCGAAGACCTTGTGCGTCTCGCCGCCTTGGAAGAACAGCAGCAATGTGGATACGGCGCCGATGATGCATCCACCAAGCAGCATTGGGATGCCGAACAGCAGGTTGAGCGCGATCGCACCGCCGATGACCTCCGCGAGGTCGGTCGCGATCGCGATCACTTCCGCCTGCATGAAGAACATGAAGCGTCCCGCCGCCCCCATCCGTTCGCCAAGGATCTGCGGCAGGCTTTTGCCGGTCACGATGCCGAGTTTCGCCGCCTGGTATTGGATGAGCACACTCATGCAGTTCGCGACGACGAGCACCCAGACGAGCATGTACCCGTATTTCGCACCCGAGGTGAGGTTCGCGGCGACGTTTCCGGGATCTACATAGGCGACCGCGGCGACGAACGCCGGTCCGAGCATGCTTGCGAGCGCATGCGCGGCCTTCTCCGGTTTTCCTTCGTCTTTGCGTTCGATCGCGATGTCCTGTCGGGCTTCCGCGTCGAGCGCGACCGTGTCGATATCCACCGGTTCCACAGCGTCCGTGCCTTTCGCGGCCGCCTTGGGCCGCTGTGTTCCGCCGTCTCGCCGTGCCATCTTCCGCTCCCTTGTCCGCCGTGTCCTATCCAGCATTCCTAGAAGCCCAGTATGACGAATCGACGTATGTTCGCGCCGCGCTCAATCAGCGTGTCCGGCAGGTCATCGTTCAGGTATCGCCTGTCCGGGGCATCCGTGCAGGACGGCGAGCATTGCCCGTTTCTCCTGTGACGTGACGCTCAGTCCATATTTGTCTTTCACACCGATTTGCCGTGCGACGTACTCGCAACGGTATGCGCCGTTCGTCGGCAACCAGTACGCCGCCGACGCCGACGATTTCTCCTGGTTCGCCGCGCCGTCCACGGCGATGAGGTTGAACATGTCGTTGCCGAATTGGTAGCGTTTCCTCGCATCCCATGTGTTCGCGCCCGACTGCCACGCGTTCTGCAATGCGACGACGTGGTCGATCTGCACGGCCGCGCTCGTGTCCTTGCCGCGTTGGAAATGGATTTCCGTTCCGGTGTATGGGTCTTCGAGTATGCCCGATTTGACCTTGCAGCCGCCGCGTTTCGTATAGGTCACATTCGTCAGGTCGCGCGCGAGCACGTCGTCGCGTACGTCGCAGCCGTTGCCGTCGGTGTCCGTCTGCCGGTAGCCGAATTTCTCGCGATCATATCCCTTGGTCGACGGATGGTCGTCGACGGTGAGTTTCGCGAGCGTTTCCGCCGCCGTTCCGGTCGCCTGGTACCGCCCGGTGAGTTCGGCGAATTTCGGATTGATGCGCGGCAGCAGCACACCGATTGTGACACCGATGACGATGACGATCACGAGCAGGATGAGGATCCGCTCGAACAGGCCCGCGCTATTGAGGTAGTTGCGGCCGAAATGTTTGGAGCGTCTGCGTGTCATGTCTGTACGTCTACGCGTTCTTCACCGCAAAATCAAATCGTCGGCGATGTCATCGGCGTGCTTCGGCGAGCGTGTCGAGTCGTTCGCGGAAACGTGGCCAATCGGTGTGCATCGCCGTGAGCAGGCGATGGTTGGGCACATCATCGATGCCGACCCATTCGATCTCCATGCTTTCGTCATCATTCGCTTTCGGCTGCACCGTGTGTCCCGGTTTCTCGAACGCGAACACGGTCGTGTACGACCACGGGCCGTGATCCTCGCAATACGAGCCGACGACTTCGATGTCCTCAGGCGTGATGTTCGCCTCCTCATACGCCTCACGCAACGCACCTTCAAGCGTCGACTCGCCATCCGCGATCGCACCACCCGGGATACCCCATGTGCCACCTTCCGCGCTCCATTCGGCACGGTGCTGCATGACGATGTGCGTGACCTTGCCAGTCTCGTCCCTGCGCGCAAGCAGCACGCCGGCGGCGCCATTGAGGCCCCAATGCCTGCGACCGCACGCACATTCGATCCAACCATCACCCGGCTGATGCACGTTCGTCTTCGGAGCCTTCGACGAGGATTGCGGGAACCGCTCGTCACGCGTCACATTCCACAGGTCGGTCCATTCGATGCCCATGCGTTCGACGAGCTCACGTGCGAGCGGCAGGCTCAGGCCGATGATGCCGCTCGGCGCACCGGTTATCGAATCGATGAACGCGCCGCCAAGCCCGTCCAAGGTAAACGAACCGGCCACTTCAAGCGGCTCCCCCGAAGCGATGTAGCGGTCGATCATCGTCTCGCTGAACTCGCAGAACGTGAGCGTCGCCATGCTCGCCGCCGTCTCAACGCGTCCGGTCGCGAAATCAATGAGCGTATGCCCGGTCCACAGTTCGCCCGTCGCGCCGCTCATCTTCTGCAAACGCTCACGTGCGACCGCTTCGGTATGCGGTTTGCCATACGCGTGGCCGTCGAGCAGGAACATCGAATCACATCCGAGGATGAGCGGACCGATCTTGCGGTCGGCGAGACCACCGTTTGTGGAAATCGGTTCACGCTCAAGCGGAATGTCGATATCGGAGAAATCGCGTGTCCGTGCCGACGCGACCGTCTCCTCCGTGTATTCCGCGGCGGACGAACCGGGATCAGTCACCGTCTGCTCGGCGGCGACCTCAAGCGGACGCCCGATGATGCGTTCACCGGTCGCCTCGGCCGCTGTGCGCGCGATGGCCTTGTATGCCTCGTACACGGCCATCGCCTTCGCCTGTGACAATGTGCACACCTTGTCGGCAATCGGCAACGTGTCGACACTCACACCCTGCTCATGTGCGCGACGCTCAAGCACGGCGTCCTCATTGACATGCGACACACGGATCGTAGGGCAAACGCCGGCATTGAACAGCACATCACGGCGCGGCTGGGACTTGGAAGCGAGAATCAACGGAATGCTCATAACTCCCCACCATACTGCAAGGCCATACGCATCCCATGTTGCGTAAGCCGCCTCGGCACCCTCGTTCATATATCGGATTTCCTCACCAAAATCCGATATATGAACTCCGCGTCGCCCCAGCTACGCCCTTGCCCTCGTCAATCCTCACATTTCCCACCAAATCATCCACGCAAACAATCAATCCCACTCAATCCTGATCAAATCCTCCCAAGCACTGCACACACTCCCTGATCAGTGAGTTCACAATTCTCCCCCAACGCCTGCAACTCCGATTTGCGGCCTTTCATAAGCCTTGCACACGCCCGCGCACACCTCACACTCGCCTCTTCCTGCGTGCATCGGCGATGCGTGCATAGGTGAGCCGCGCAATATGCGGTTGTTCGCCCGTCTGCAGCGCGATGACACACATGATGCGCATCGCAAGCCGATCCACCGCATCCTCAGAATTGAGATCGTCCTGGGTCACTTCGAACACCTGCCATCCCAACGCCGCCAATGCGCCATGCTTATCGCGATCCCTGCGATACTGCCTGTAATCCGAGCGGTGTTGGTCTCCTTGGTATTCAAGCCCCACCCGATACTCCACCAACGCCAGATCCAACGTATGCTCGACGCCTGTGTCATATGCCGAGCCGGATACTGTGTAATTAATTAAGCATCCACTGATTCCCCTCAATTCCAGCCGCACGCGCAACTCGGTCTCCTTGACCGATGCGCTTCCGGGCTTGGCGATCGCGAGCGCAAGCTGGCATCGGCTTTTGCCATGGAACCGGTACTTCCGCACGAATGCGCCCAGCTCTTCAAGTGTTGCCAGACCATACCGTTCCATCGACTCCGCGATTTGGATGAGCTGCAGCTTCGTCGCCTCCCGCGCAACCGACGCCCACGCTGCCGCAGGTGTCAGGCATTGCACACCATTCGCTAACAACTGCACGCAGGAATCGTCAAGTGCTTTCCACACATGCATGCGAACACCCTGTACGGCGCGCCGATCCTTATCAGCACGCACGACAACATCCAAGCAATCATCCCGTCGCGGACGTGGTGGATCATCCCATGTGTTCCCTGGCGATATCAGATCCTCAGGCGCTTCCACTCCCAGCAACCGCAGCGCCGCTGTGCCGCTGTACACATATGCGGTTCCGTGGTGCGCACACCGTCGCATCGTCGATGATGTGCGTTCCCGTAGATTCGCCTTAAGCGACGGATACGAGTTGTTTCCGGATTCCACACGTCCATACTGCCGAATCGGTTCTCTCCGTTCATCATCCACAGGTATCGCATCCCACGCATCCTCTGTGAACTCCTCACTCGCCCCGAACGTTGTCATCCCCATCGCGTTGCTCTCCTATGTCCTACGAATGCACATAACAGTTCCCCACCGTATATTCGTGGTTTCTGATGCCGCAATCTCCCCCACTACCACTGTGGAAATGTGGATTCCCACCATTTCCACTCCCCATGATGTGCACAATGTTGTGGATATATCAGCGCGCGACTCCGATATGCAGTATGTGGCGCGAGGGTACTTTTCCTGTCTCCTCACAAATCGGATTTCGATCCATATTCCAGATATATGAGTTCGCGGAGATGTCTTGGAGACACCACACATATCACCAATCACCCCAATGCGCACATTTCCAACCAAATCAACCCCTCGACCAACCAGTTTGAATCAAATCAGATCACATCCTCACGCACCATCACCACCACTGCATCCGTGGCGCTTCACAAATCCTTCCACATCTCTGCAATCCCGATTTATGACCCCACACAGACCAAGAGATACATACCAGCACAGAGGCGCCACAGAGCACACACATACAATGCAACCGCTGCCGCATCCACAAGGATGCAGCAGCCGGTCGCCACCTAACGAGGCACCGAAAAGAACGCACCTCACCGGAGGGGAATCCAACGGAATGAAGCTTCAAGTGCGCGCTACAAGATTTCCGAAGTGAACCGATTCCCGATTCAGCACTATCAATATACCGTTGGGGAGCATCTCACACAAACTGCAGTCCCATACGAATACAATTCAGAATCTGTCGCGCATATCCGCGGGGATGTACTCCATCAACTCATTCCTCGTCAATGTGAAGGCCTCTGCAGGTATTGGTTGCACATCAGATTGACCAAATGCCTGTGCACACAACTGCACGAGTTCATCACCGTCAACCAGTTGCACGCCAACTTGATTTGCGTAGGCAATAGCGTCACGTGAGAACCCACTTGTCGTGATCACCATCATGCCCTGTGCCATCACCGTCGAATTTGCGCCCTGCAGTTTCTGAATGATGGGACGCCCCACACGATGGGTGGGTTCATAACATTTGCACTCTGCGATATAGCTGATGCCTTGAGGATTCACCATCCTAAGGTCATATCCCCCATCCCGCACAGGAGGTGTCACTTCCGCATGCCAACCCAGCTTTCGGAACAGATCGGCGCAGAATGGCTCAAAATCGGTAGGTTGATTCTTGAATTGCGCCACGATGTTGGCGACACTGGTAGCTGTACGCTGCGCATTCACCTGCTCCATAACCGCTTGACGCTTTTTTCGCTCCACTCGGCAGTACCCAACCGCATGTCCTTGTGCACGCAACGCCAGCGCGGTTTGATACATCACGAACGGATTCTTACTGCTTAATTCCCATGTCCCAATATCAATCAATGATTTTTGGTAGCAGATGGATGTGTTGTTGGTACGCTGGTCACGCGTACCATCGCGCTTGGCCGCTTTCCAATATGGAAATCGCAATGTCAAAGTCCCTATCGGATCCCCGTCTCCGCGATAACGCGCAATGCGCACACCACGTGGAACAGTAACGTCGTATTGTTTATTGAATTTGCTGCGTAATATTTTTTGATGGATGATATCCACCAACCACACTACCAATGCGAGCACAGCGATGGCACCAACCACCAAAACACAGTATTTCCAAATGCTGTCAAGGTGCATGCTCTCTGCTGGCATAGTCATCATCACCCGTTTTCTCTTCGAGCATCATTCCAATACTCGTGCCGTACTGTTGCCACCAATCAGACTATGTCTTTCTCTTCCAACCTCTCTCTCATCCGCCCACCTACTGAACATGACACGCGTATTCCACACATTCGTGTGGTATCTGTCGTAGAGGTCGCGCGCGAGCACCATTGATCCGCGCGTCCGGGAAGGTTCCGATGTCGCCGCCTACGCAATCCGCGTGGGCACGCGCATGCCTGGCGCAACCACCAACCGCATATCCGAAAAACCCAAGAAGGTCTCCATGGAAGCCAACCGCAACGAACTGAACAAGAATCTCGCCCAAATGCTCAAGGGCGGCGTCATCATGGATGTCACGACGCCCGAGCAGGCGCGCATCGCGGAGGACGCGGGCGCGTGCGCCGTCATGGCGCTCGAGCGCATCCCTGCCGATATCCGCGCGGCCGGTGGTGTGAGCCGTATGAGCGACCCCGCGATGATCAAGGGCATCCAGGAGGCCGTTTCGATTCCTGTCATGGCGAAGGTGCGCATCGGACACATCGCCGAGGCACGCATTTTGCAGGCGATCGAAATCGATTACATCGACGAGTCCGAGGTTCTCTCCCCCGCCGATGACGTCTACCACATCGACAAGAACGAGTTCGCCGTCCCGTTCGTGTGCGGTGCGAAGAACCTCGGCGAGGCGCTGCGCCGCATCGAGGAAGGTGCCTCGATGATTCGCACGAAGGGCGAGCCGGGTACCGGTGACGTCATTCAGGCCGTGCGCCATATGCGCACGATGAACAAGCAGATCCGTGAGCTCGTCTCGCTGCGCGACGACGAGGTGTATGAGGCGGCGAAGCAGCTCGCTGTGCCGTTCGAGCTCGCGAAGTTCGTGCATGACAACGGCCGTCTTCCGGTCGTCAATTTCGCCGCGGGCGGTGTCGCCACTCCGGCGGACGCGGCGCTGATGATGGAGCTCGGCGCGGAAGGCGTGTTCGTTGGCTCGGGCATCTTCAAGTCCGGCGACCCCGCGAAGCGCGCCGCCGCAATTGTCCAGGCGACCGCGAATTGGCAGGACGCGGATCTCCTCGCGCGCCTGTCCGAGAACCTCGGTGAGGCGATGGTCGGCATCAACGAGGAGGAGATCGACATCATCATGGCCCAGCGCGGCGAGTGACGGACACGGGCAGAGCCGATGGTTGTTGACGTTTCCTATATTTCGAAAGAGCATTCCGACGGCGTCGATGCTGTGGCGCATGGCGTCACCGGCATCCTCGCCGTCCAGGGCGCGTTCGCCGAACACGCCGCGATGCTCGACCGTCTCGGCGCTCCGTGGAAACTGCTACGCGCGGCCGAGGACTTCGATGATGCGATTGACCGCGTCATCCTCCCCGGTGGCGAGAGCACGACGCAAGGCAAGCTGCTGCGTTCCACGGGCCTGTTCGAACCGATTGCCGCGCATATCGCTTCCGGCAAGCCGGTGTTCGGCACATGCGCGGGCATGATCCTGCTCGCCGAGCGCCTCGACAACGATCCGAACGTCTACTTCGGCGCACTCGACGCGACCGTCCGCCGCAACGCGTACGGCCGTCAGCTCGGGTCGTTCGCCACGACCGAGGACGTGCAGACCTTCGCCGCCAATGGCGATCCGAGCGGTGTCATCAGCGATTTCCCGCTTGTGTTCATCCGCGGCCCCTTCGTGGCCGAGGTAGGTCCGAGGGCCCATGTTATGGCGAGCACCGGCGGCAACGCCGTCGCGCTGCAGCAGGGCAACATCCTCGCGACCGCGTTCCACCCGGAAATCACCGACGACACCCGCATCCACGAATATTTCCTGACGCTCGGCTAAGCGCGACCAAATACACATAAGCAAGTGGTGGCCCGCATCTCGCAGGCCACCACTTGCTATATCCTCACCCTCACACGACGCGCACTTCGTCGGCGATCTTCATCGTTGATTCCCTATGCGAGACGAGCACGACGGCGGCGCCGCTCTCCTCGACCAGACCGTTGATCGACTGCAGGATGTACGCCTCGTTGAGCGAATCGAGCCGGCTCGTCGGTTCGTCGAACAGATAGAGCCGCGCGTCGTGCAGGAACATCCTCGCCAGGCCGATGCGTTGGCGTTCACCTTCCGAAAGCCGGCCGCCGAGTTCGCCGACCGGCGCCTCGACGCCTTGCGGCAGGCTCTCGACGAGCCGCAACACCGATGCCTTGTGCAGCGCCTCGCGAATTTCACCATCGCTCGCCTCCGGCGCCGCGATTCGCAGATTGTCGGCGATCGTGCCGTCGAACAGGTACGTCTCCTGGCTCATCATCGTCTGCAGCCTGCGCCGCGCATGCGCGTCCACAGCCGGCAGCGCATCCCCGGAAAGCGTGACGGCGCCCGATTGCGGATCCCAGTAGCGCATCAACAGCTTGAGCATCGTCGACTTGCCGCGCCCGCTCGGTCCCTGCAGACCGAGGATGCCCGACACCGGCACGTCGAGCGTCACATCGTTAAGCACCGGCGCACCGTCGCCGTAGGCGAAGGTCACACCATCCATCCGCATACCGTCGTACTGCGGCGCGAGCGTGCCGCGTTCGACTACCGCAGGCGTCTCATCCATCAGCGCGAACAGACGCCGCGCCGACGCGAAGGTCTGCGTCAGGCTCGCCGGCAGCGCGCTCAATGCGAGCGTCGGTCCGAACGAACTGACGACAAGCACGAGCGCCGTCACCGCGGAAGTCATGCCGGCGTTCGTCGTCAGCGCCAATGCGAGCGTCAGGAACGCCGCGGCCGCCGAGACGAGCACGATGATGACGTGGTCGAGTCCGCCGTAGGTCGCGTTGCGCGCGCTGAGCTCGACGCGCTGCGCCCACAGCGCACGCGACCTGCGCTCGATCCGAGACAGCCGCGCTTCGCCCTGGCCGAAGCGGATGATCTGCTCCAGGCCGTGCATGTCGTCGAGCACCATGTCGTCCAATCTGGCCGATTCCTTGCGGATGCGGCCACCGACGCCGTGCAGCGCCCCGGCGAACAGCTTCGGCACGACAACGCCGATGAGCAGATGCGCCACGACGAGCAGCAACGCGAACCACGGGCTGAGGAACAGCAGCGTGACCGTGTAGACCAGCGTCGTCGAGACGGCGATGACGGTCGGCGAGATCGTATGCGCGAAGAAGATCTCGAGCAGTTCGACGTCGGTCGTGACCATCGATACGAGGTCGCCCTTGCCTTTGCCGGCGAGCTTCGCCGGCGCGAGCCTGCGGAGCGCCGCGAACATCTTCGCTCGGAACAGCGCGAGCAGCCGGAACGCCAGATTGTGGTTCAAGTACTGCTCGCAGTAGCGCATCGCGCCGCGGATGAGCGCGCAGACGATCATCAATGCGAGCGCCCACCCGGCGCTCATCCCCCACACCGGCCTGCCGAAGGCCGCGAACAGCGCCATCGTACCGAATACCGGCAGGAAGGTCGCGGCGACGTGGCCGAGCGTGCCGAAGACGCAGGCAACGATCATCAGCGGCCGCAGGGAGCCGACCTGACCGAGCAACCGCCCGATGAGCCGCATCGTCGACACCTCCTCGTGCGGCGCGTCCTTCTTGGCCGCCTGCGTCGTCACCGCGAGGTCGTCGGGACTGTCGGCTTCCGCAGCGCGCGACTGCGGTGTCGGATTCTGCGCATACCGGATGCCGGCGTGTGCCCTGCGTTTGCCGACCTGTTCGACGTCCTGCTGCGCCCGGAACATCATCGCATACACGCCGTCGGCGGCGATGAGCGCGTCGTGGGTGCCGGTCTCCACGCAGCCGCCGTCGGCGAATACGGCGATGTCGTCGGCGGCGACGGCGTCGGCGAGACGATGCGTGATGAGCAGCACCGTCTTATGCGCCGCGAGCTTGTGCACCGTCTCCATGATGAGCCGTTCGCTGTCCGCGTCCACCGAACTCGTCGCCTCATCGAAGATCATGATCGGCGTATCGCGCAGCAATGCGCGCGCCACGGCGACGCGCTGGCGCTGGCCGCCGGAGAGGTTCGCCGCGTCCTGTTCGATCCGCATGTCCAATCCGTCGGGTTGCGCGTCGATGAAGTCGAGGATGTGGGCGTCCGCGAGCGCGCGCCGCAGTTCGTCGTCGGTCGCGTCCGGCTTCGCCATCAGCAGGTTGTCGCGCAGCGTGCCGGCGAACAGATGGCTGCGGGCGCCGACGATTGAGACGGCGTGCATCAGCGCGCCCTCGCTGCAGTCGCGCAGCTCGACCGTCGCGCCGCCGTCGACGAACCGCAGCGAGCCCGTGTATCCTTCGAGTTCGCCGGCAATGAGCGCCGCCAACGTCGATTTTCCTGATCCTGATTCGCCGACGATGGCCGTCAGCGAGCGCGCCGGGACCGTCAACGTGACGTCATGCAACGCCGGCTTGGCGTCATCCTTGCCGTATGTGAATCCGAGCGATTCGGCGTGCACGCCGAATCGCTCGGATTCACATAC
>Dunbar_p2__coassemble_870_pt1 | contig 50213 bp, 25 predicted proteins | sample Dunbar_p2__metabat2_high_PE_041 | metagenome-assembled genome bin Dunbar_p2 | reverse complement strand
TCGCAGGACATGATCCTCGGCCTGTACTACCTGAGCACCGTCGTCGACGGCGCGAAGGGCCAGGGCCGTGTGTTCTCGTCGCTTGACGAGGCGCAGATGGCGCTCGACCGCCATGAGATCGACATGCAGGCGAAGGTGCTCATCCGCCTTCCCGAGGACTTCGTGCTGCCGAAGGATTGGGAACCGGGCGAGGTCAAGGTCGTTGACCCGGAGCCGGGCAGCCCGGATGTCGTCAAGGAGGAACGCTTCACCGACGGCACCGTGCTGTTCGCGACGTCGCTCGGCCGCATCCTGTTCAACGAGACGCTGCCGGTGAACTACCCGTTCATCAACGAGCAGTGCCCGAAGGGCAAGCTCTCGAAGATCGTCGACGACATCGCGACCCGTTATTCGACGCAGCAGGTCGCCGCCGTCCTTGACGCGCTCAAGGACCTCGGCTTCACGCGCGCGCCGTGGTCGGGCGTCACGATGGCGTTCTCCGACATCGTCGCCCCCGCCGACCGCAACGAGATCATCAAGAGCTATGAGGATGAGGCCGCGAAGGTCAACAGCCAGTATGACCTTGGTCTGCTCACCGAGGAGGAGCGCCGCCAGGAGCTCATCAACCTGTGGACCGAGTGCACCGACAAGGTCGCCGAGGCGATGCGCGAGAATTTCCATGATGACAACAACGTGAACATCATGGTCCAGTCCGGTGCACGAGGCAACTGGATGCAGATCCGCCAGATCGCCGGCATGCGAGGCCTCGTGGCGAACCCGAAGGGCGAGATCATCCCCCGACCGGTCAAGTCGAACTACCGCGACGGCCTGTCCGTGCTCGAGTACTTCATCTCGCAGCACGGCGCACGCAAGGGCCTCGCCGATACGGCACTGCGTACCGCGGAATCCGGTTACCTCACGCGTCGTCTTGTCGACGTCTCGCAGGAGGTCATCGTCCGTGAAGAGGACTGTGGCACGAAGCGCGGCCTGACGATGCAGGTCGCCGAACGTGACGAGGACGGCAACCTCGTGCTCGTCAAGGCGGCTGACGGCGGTCCGTACTCGCGTCTGCTCGCGGCGGACGTCATCGACCCGGCCGACGGCAAGACGGTGCTCTACCATGCCGGCGACGCGCTTTCGATGGATGTCCTCAACGACCTCGTCGCGCACGGCGTCGAGGAAGTCAAGGGACGTTCGGTGCTCACGTGCGAATCGAAGCGTGGCGTGTGCGCGAAGTGCTACGGCTGGTCGCTCGCGACGAACAAGCTCGTCGACGTCGGCGAGGCGGTCGGCATCGTCGCCGCCCAGTCGATCGGCGAGCCGGGTACGCAGCTGACACTGCGTTCGTTCCACTCCGGCGGTGTCGCGTCGGCATCGGATATCACGCAGGGTCTTCCGCGTGTCACCGAGCTCTTCGAGGCGCGTACGCCGAAGGGCGAGGCGCCGATCGCGCAGGTCGCGGGCACGGTGCGCGTCGAGGACAGCGAACGTGGACGCCAGGTCTTCATCAAGCCCGATGACGGCAGCGAAGAGGAAGTCTATCCGGTCACACGCCGCGCGCCGCTCCTTGTCAAGGATGGCGAGCACGTCGAAGCCGGTACGCAGCTCATCGAGGGTTCCGTCGACCCGAAGAAGATCCTGCGCATCCTCGGACCGAACGCCGCGCAGAAGAACATCGTCGAAGAGGTGCACAACGTGTACCGCTCGCAGGGCGTCGACATCCACGACAAGCACATCGAGGTCATCGTCCACCAGATGCTGCGCCGCATCACCGTGATCGATTCCGGTGACACGACGCTGCTTCCGGGCGAACTCGTCGACCGTGCGCGCTTCACCGAGGCGAACCGCGCGGCCGTCGCGAACGGTGGCAAGCCCGCGGCCGGCCGTCCGGAGCTCATGGGCATTACGAAGGCGTCGCTTGCGACCGATTCGTGGCTGTCCGCCGCGTCGTTCCAGGAGACGACGCGTGTGCTCACGGAAGCCGCGCTCAGCGAGAAGGAAGACGATCTCAAGGGCCTCAAGGAGAACGTCATCATCGGCAAGCTCATCCCTGCCGGCACGGGCCTCGCGCGTTACCGCAACGCCGTCGTCGAGCCGGACAAGGCAATCCGTGACACGATCTACCCGAACTTCGGTCTCGGTGACGACGCGCTCGGTGGCGACTTCGGTGATGGCGACATGTCCGATGTCGACTATTCGGGCGTCGATTTCGGCGATCTCAAGCTCGGCGACGATTTCAACCCGGACGATTATCTGGACGACAACGGCGGCCAGTCCGATCTGGGCATCGATCTCGGCGATGACTTCAACTTCTGATCGCCGCTGACATGAACGGTCCCTCCCACTTCGGGAGGGACCGTTTTTTCATTGCAGTCTGTGCCGCGCATCCATACAGTGTGCAGTGCCGCGCGCCGGCATCGCCGTCCGCACAGTGGCGCATGGGTACGCCGGTCCGGGATGATGTGATAAGACTGAACCTATGCAGAAACTACCGTATCCTCCGGCGCCTGAAATGGGCTGGTACGCCGACGATGACGTCGACGCGGACAAGCTCGTTCCCGAACACGCCCAGCCGACGCCGCAGCAGACCGAAGCGGCCACATCCGCAACGGAACCCACAACAAAACCAGCAGTGGAGACCGCCACCGCGGCGCCCGCGGAGCAGACGCCCGTAGCGAACGGCATCGTGACGATCGCGGACAACAACGCGGCGCACATCGGTGCGGCGACGTCCGAGCAGCCCGCGTTCATCCCCGACGATTCGTACAATGCGCATCTTGGCGACGATCTGGAATACACGGCCGAGGAAGGCGCGCAGGGCAGCGAGGAGTGGGACGGCACGGTCCTGTCGACCGCGTTCATGAAAAAGGAGCCGCGCAACGTCTACCGCCTCGTCAACGAGGTGACCGGGCAGAACATCCTCGTCGACATGGGTGTGCTCATGGGGCGCAAGCCGTCGCAGGACATTCCTCAGGGTGCGAAGTCGGTGCGTCTCGTCGATCCGACGCGTACCGTCTCGCGCAACCATGCGGCGATCAGCTTCGACCAGGACGGTTCGTTGTGGATCGAGGACTACGGTTCGCTCAATGGCACGTATGTCATTGATGACGAAGGCGAGCATCAGGTGATGAAAGGCACGCCGATGAGGCTCCCGGTGCCGTGCAAGGTGCGCATCGGCGACCAGATCTTCGATTTCGAGGCGACCGAGGCATAGGGGGAAGCGTGGGAGAGGCGGCATCCAGTGTCGCCTCTGCAACGAAGGAGGTCCGCGATGGTATCCATCGCGGACCTCCTCCGTCATATCGGCGCACCGCACGTTGTGGCGCGCCTCTGTGCGCTCAGCGCTGCGGACGCTGCGCGAGCGCCGCATCCGTCGCCGGTTCGCCGAGCATGCCGAGCCACGTGAGCAGTTCGGGATACAGGTACGGGTTGAGCGCGAGTGCCGGATGCAGTTCGGGCGCGTATTGCGCGATCTGCTGCATGACGCCGGTGTCGGGCGTCGTCATCGCGAGTTCCGCGGTGAACCCGTACTGGTTCGTCGCCTGGATCTGCGCGTACGGTGACTGCTGGGGCGTCTGCGCCGTGTTGTGCGCGGTGTTCTGCGCAATCGCCTGTGCGGTAGTTTGCGCGGAGGTGTCGGGGGAGGACATGTCGGTGACCTGCGACGCGTCGACGTTGATGTTGTCGAACTGGTCACTGAGCAGATCGACGCCCGTCTGCTGCTGTGGTTCGAATGACGCCGGCTGGGGTTCCTCATATTCGACGGTCGACGTTTCGACGGCGACCGGATGGTCGTTCGCGGCGGCCGTGGCCTGCACGGCGTCCGCGTTCGCTTCGGCCGCGGCGATGACGGCGTCTTCGACCTCACGGTCCTCGATGGGGCCGAGCTGCGCCTCATAACCGAGCTGTGCGACCGTCATGCGCGCACGTTCGTCGCCGAACTGCGCGATCCAACGCAGCAGTCCCGGATACGCGCGTGGATGCGCGGCGACGTTCGCGCCGAACTCCGGATTCTCATACGCGACCTTCGCAAGCGTGACCGGGTCCGCCTGCGGATCCTGGATGATCGCGACCGCGTCATCATAACTGACCATGGTGTCCTTCTTTCCCGACATCTTCCCGAATATGGTTCGATGATATATCGATTATTTATTGTAGTTATTAAATTGTATCTGCCGACGCCGCCGCGAACGGGAACGTCTCACATCTCCACGTTGTCATTTGGTGGAAACGTTTCACGTTTCCACGGTGCTGTCTGGTGGAACCGTTTCACGTTTCCACGGTGGCATCGTCGATGTCCGAGAGATCCTCGTCGACCTCGAGCCGTTCACACGTCCAGTCTTCCGCGGTGTCCGTCGGCATGTCGACAACGATGACGGTAACGTTGTCACCGCCACCGGCCGCAAGTGCCGCATCTATGAGCGCGCGGGCCGCCGCATCAGCCGTTCCGTGTTGTGCTGCAACGTTTGCAATCGTAGCATCATCGATCTCACCATGACACCCATCCGAACATATGATGAACCGTCCGGACGCACCTGCCATGAACATGTCGGGATGGATGCCCATCGGGGAGCCGACGCACTGGGTGATGATGTTGCGCGCGATCGAACGTTCCGCCTCCTCACGCGTCATCTCACCCGATTCGATCGCCTCCTGCCTGCGTGAATGGTCGTGTGTGATCTGCGTGAGCGTCGCGGCGTCCCAATGGCCGTCGTCGTCGGCGTCCATATGGTAAGTGCGCGAGTCGCCGATGTTGATGACGTAGCACATGCGCGGTTCGGTGTCGGGGAGCAGTTGGCGGATCGCGATCGACCACGCGTCCGGCGCGGTGTCCGCGCGGTGCTCGCCGAAGGACGCCTCGGTCGCCGCTTGCGCGGCATCATCGGCGTCGTCGGCGCCCGGCTGCGTCACGTCCCAATCATCGCCGAATCCGCACAGCGGTTTGAGTTCGTCGATCGCGCCGAGCGTCGCGAGCGCGTTGTATTGCGCGCTGTGCTTCGGATGATGCGTTGCCGCCGGCGTCATATGCGCGTCGGCGACATGCGTCGAGCTGTCCGCACGGCCGCATTCGATCCCATCGCCGGCCGCGGGGGCGTCGTGGCACGGCGCCGCGAACCAATGCGGCAGCACGATGCCGCTGACGGTCGTCCCGGCGATGCCGCCGAGCGTGAGCCCGAGCGCGCGCGTCCGCGATTGCGCGCGCTCGAGCGCATCGTCGATCGACATGCGCGTGCGGTGTTCCTCACGCGCGAGCTGCGCGAGTTCCTCGACGGCGATCGCGCTCGCGCGTTCGCCGCCGGATTCGCCGCCCATGCCGTCGCAGACGATGTAGACGCCGCGTTCGGCGAGCCAGCTGTCCTGGTTGGTGCGGCGTTTGAGTCCGATGTCGGTGAGCGCAGCGACACTGATCACTGCCTGTTGCATGCGCATCCTTCCTGTCTATGTGTCACAGCCGCCGTCATTGGTGACGGGCGTGCGAGAACCAGCGTTTCCTGTGCTTCTTCCGTGCCGTCGTGCCGTCGCCGCGCATCGTGTCGGCGTCGTCACTTGCCTCGGCCTTATGATACTCGACGGTGACATCGGTCGGTTTCATCTGGCGCACGCCGCGCAGTGAGAGCTTCGTGCGCCAGCGGCGCATGCGGGGGAGCGCCGCGAGCATCGCTGCACGCAGTTCGTCGACGCGCCGCCAATACGACGCCGCCTGTTCGTCGCTCATGTCCTGCCCGGAGAACGTCGCATAATCGGCCTGTCTGCACACCGATTGCATCATCGATGAATCGATCTTGAGTTGTTCGGCGATCTGCTGCGATTGTTCGCGCCGTGTGCCGTGCGCGTCGATGCCGCTTTGGCGCGCGAGGACGGCGACCGACTGCCAGCCGGACGCCATGCGCATCTGCGGTTTGCCGCGTTTGCGCAACAATGCGAGCTGGAGCGCCTTGCCGAGCAGGATCGCGCCGCATATGAGCAGGAGCGCCCATACGGGCGAACCGTAGAGCGCGACCTTGCCGATGACGCGTCCGGCCTGCGCCCACTTCGACGGCTCCGGTGCCTCCGCGGCTTCGGAACCTCCGAACGACGATTGGCTCGTCGTGTTCGTCTCGTCGCGCAGCGGGTCGGTGAGCGGCAGCGGGGGCTGGCGCACGAGGTTCTGCGGGTTCGGCGGTGTGAGGTTCTGGTCGTCGTCGGGTGTCTTCGTCTCCTTCGGCGTCGGATAGAACGGCACCCAGCCGTAATGGTCGAGGTTGATCTCGACCCATGCCGTCACATCGTTGCCGGTGAAGTCGATGAGCGTACCATCGCCTTCGGTCGTTGTGCGCGCGTTCGAGATGTCGCCGTCCTTGTCCTTCGGCAGGAAGCCGAGGACGACACGGCTCGGCAGGCCGAGTTCACGCGCCATGAGCGCCATCGCCGATGCGTACTGTTCGCTGTCGCCGACCATTTCGCCGCCGAGCAGCTGCGTGAGGCGGTGGTTGCCGTGGCCCGGGCTTGACGCGTAGTCGGATCCGAGGCCATGCGAGAACCAGCCTTGCTCCCTGAGCATCGAGACGAGCTGTTGCGCCGCCTCGCCGCCGTGCGACTGGCCGCCGGCCGTAGCCGACGCGAGCTTGCCGACCTCGTTCGGCACATCCTCGGCCTTCGGCTGGTCGATGTGCGCCGCTTCGGCTTCGGCGATCTGCTTGTCGTTCGGCTCGTCGGGGAGGATGCCCGTCTCCGTGTACGTCAGCCCCTTGTGCACGCCGTCGCGCAGCAGGCCCGAGTCGGTGCCGACGTTGTAGTAGAACGTCTCCGCGTTCTTCTCGTCACCGAAACGCACCGACGTCGCCGCGCCCGCGAGCGGCAGCCAGTCGTCGCCGAGACCATCGTGCACGGTGAACTCGGCCGTGAAGCCGTGGCCGTGAGCATCGTTCCTGATTGACGTGCCGACGCGCGTATAGTTCGCCGAATCCTTCGATTCCCTCGAATCGGACAGGTTCCACACATTGCCGTCGAAACGGTCCATGACGGCGAGGCGCACCGGTGTGCCTTCGGGCAGGTCTCGCACACTCAACACCGTCGTGTCGCGGTACGACTTGATGTACGCGCGCATCGTGCTCAACGGGCTCGTATAGTCGTTCGGGCTGAGCGGAGGCTCGTAATGGTCGCGCAGGATCGTGCGGTCCGCAGGCATGAGCAGGCAGCCGCCGCACGCGACGGCGGCGGCGAGCACGACGATGACGCACGAACTGACCCACCGTCCCGATTCGAACATCCGCATGCGCCACGACAGCCAGATGATGAGCGTGAGCGCGAACACGATGCCGCACGGGATGCGCGCGACGCCCGCCGACGTGCCGAGGAGCGCGTATGCGCACAACGTCGCGATCTCGATGACGATCGACACGAACGACCAGCGTGGGTCGGGCAGCAGCGCGAAGAAGCCGGCGATCGCGGTCGCCCACAGGCACAGCGTCCACACGGCGAGGAGCGCGCCCTGCGCGTTGCCGACGGGCGGCTCGATCGCGATGAGGTATTTGAACGAGCCGAAGGTCTCACGCCACCCGAGGCGCAACGTCTCAAGCGATGGGACGACATGGCCGATCGTCGTGTCGTTGAGGCACACGACCGGGCCGATGATCCATTGCGCGACGACAAGGAAGAACAACTGCCACCACAGGCGCAACGCGCGGAAGATGCCCGCGAACGCGACCGCGGCGCCGATCACGGCGGCCGGGACCGCACCAAGCGCCCATTGGGCGGCAGAACCGTAGACGTCGATGAGGTTCGCGGCGCACAACAACGTGACGACAGCGAGGACCGCGCACGAGACGAGGGCGGGACGCGCCTCGGTCTTCTCACGCACGACGCGGTGCGTCGGTCTGCCGGTGTTCGTCGACCAGATGACCGAATGCGTCGTCATCGCCCACGAACCGGTCTCGGTCGACGTGTGCGTGCCCGTGAGCGACATGTCGGGAATCGTGGAGGGATTGGGTGCGGTGCTCATCTCAGTGCCCCCATGATCTGCGGAAGGTCGTCGAGTGTGTTGACGGTCGCCAACGTGAAACCGGGGAAGCGGCGCAACGTGCGCGGTTCGGTCGGCGTCGTCTGCAGGACAAGGCACGTCGCGCTCGGCGGCAGCGCCATCATCATGCGGCGGATGTCATCAAGCGGCTTCGCATGACCGACCGTGAAGCAATAGAACGACGCGTCGGGCGTCGTCGCGAGCGCCTCCTGCGTGAGATTGCGGTTGTCGCGGAAATCGGGTTTGATCGCGCTGCACGCGTCGAGCAGCTCCGTCGGATTGCGCGGGTTGAGGTTCGTGCGCGAGACATGCGTGTAGAGCGGACGGCCCTCACGGAGCGCCTGGACGCCGATCGACGCGTGCACGCTCACGGCGAGTTCGAACTCGTCCTTGCTCATGTAATCATCCGGGTTTACGTCGAGCGTGACCGACGTGTCGGTGCGCCGCGTCGCCTCGTATTGGCGGAGCATGAGCGTGCGTGTGCGCGCCGAGCTGAGCCAGTGGACATGGCGCACGTCGTCGCCCGGCTCGTATTCGCGCAACCCATAGAAGTCAAGGTCGTCGTCGACGATGTCGCCGCTTGGATTGCCTTCGAGGTCACGCGGGATGCCGGCGTGGAGCGCATCGAGCAGGACGATTGACGGATGGATGTAGACGTTGAAGCGGTCGGCGAGCTCATGTTCGTGGCGCATGAGCCCGAACGGGTCGCCTTTGCGAATCGTGAGCGGGCCGACGGTGAGCACCGAGCGCGCGATCGCCGTGAACGTGACGGTCGTGTGTTTCGACTGCCGCGGCGCGAGCATCGGTATGCCGAAACGCTCATGCTCGTCGCCGAGCGGGAGGTCGGCGCGTGCGCTCGCGGTCGGCGTCGTGCCCGGATTCGAGACGTCGACTTGCACTTCGACGACGTCGTTGACGTTGACGCGGTTGTCGGAGACGCTGATGACCGCGTGGAACGACGTGTTGCCGATTGACAATGCGAGCGCGGCGAGCAGCATCGTCACGACGGCGAGGCACAACGCGAGCGCTTCCACATAGCCGAGCGTGAGGTACAGCGTGAGGCCGACGGCCGCGAGCGCGATCGCCGTCCATCCGAGCGGCGAGATGTAAGCGGTGACGGCGTGCCGTACGCGGCGCGTGAAGCGGTTCCAGCGGCGTATGAACGCGCGCTTGCGCTGCCGTGAGCGGACCACGGAATCGGTCATGATGAAACCTTCCGGTGAACGGGGATGTCGCGCCGGGTGAGCGGCGCAGGGGATAGGGTGTGGACAACGTCCGGTGCCATTCCACCGTGTTGTCCACATCGGTGTGGATCGCCGGCGTGCGGATCAGTTCGCGCCGAGCTGCGGCGCGGGGATCTCGCCGAGGATGCGCGTGAGGACGTCCTCGGGTGTGCTCGACAGGAACACGGCGTCCGACGTGAGCATGATGCGGTGCGCGAGGACGGGGACGGCGAGCGCCTTGACATCGTCGGGGATGACGTAGCCGCGTCCGTCGGCGGCCGCCCAGACGCGCGCGCACCGCGTGAGCGCGAGCGCGCCGCGCATCGACGAGCCGACGGCGATGCTCTCGTCATGCCGTGTGCTTTCGATGATGCGCATGATGTATTCGAGGATCGAATCGTCGACCCTGACCTTGTTCGCGATCGCGCGCATCGAGAGGATGTCGTCGCCGGACGCGACGGCCCCGATCTCGCCCGCGCGGTCGGTGATGTTGACCTGACGCAGGATGTCGAGGCTGTATTCGGTCGACGGGTAACCGATCGTCGTTTTGATGAGGAAACGGTCCATCTGCGCTTCGGGAAGTTTGTAGGTGCCGAGTTGTTCGATCGGGTTCTGCGTCGCGATGACGATGAACGGCTGCGGCACAGGGTGCGTATGGCCGTCGACGGTCACTTTCTGCTCCTCCATGACCTCGAGCATCGCGGACTGTGTCTTCGGCGACGCGCGGTTGATTTCGTCGGCGAGGACGATCGACGCGAAGATCGGGCCTTCACGGAAGCTGAATTCGCCGGTCTTCTGGTCGTAGAACGTGACGCCGACGACGTCCGACGGCAGCAGGTCGGGCGTGAACTGGATACGTTTGAACGAGACGCGCACCGAATTCGCGATCGCGCGCGCGAGCTGCGTCTTGCCGGTTCCCGGATTGTCCTCGAGGAGGATGTGGCCGCCCGCGACGAGCGCGGTCACGCACTGGCGGATCGGCGATTCCTTGCCGACGACGACTTGCGAGACGTTGTCGACGATCGCCGAGAAATGCTTCTTGAACGTCGCGATCTCCTCGTTCGTCGCCTGCCCTGTGCCGGCGACGGCGCCGATCGGCGGGAGCGTGTGCACCGTCGACGTCATGACGCTGCCGTCACGCGTGGGGAGGGGCGACGACGCGGCCGTGGACGGCGATGCAGTGACAGGGGATGAGACCGGGGACGCAGCGACGGGCGGTGTGACGACAGGAGGTGCCGTCACCGGCGCCGCAGCTGTCGCGAGGATCGTGCCTTCGTCGACTTCGATGTTGATGTCGGCGTCGTCGGCCGTGCCCGTCGTATGCGTGTGCTCGAACATCTCGCGCGTCGGCAGGTCCGGCATGACGACATGCGGCACCGACGGCGTGGGGGACGCCGCATCCTTCGCCGACGGGGACGCGAGGACCGTTTCGTCGGCCGTCGCGGCGGCCGACTGTTCGACGGCCGATTCGTGCGCGCCTGCGAGGACCGTCTCCTCGGCGATCTCCTGCTTCGCGTCGTCGTTGTTGTTCGTCATCTGCTGGCTCCTTGATGTTGGTTGTCGAGATGGGTTGGATTGTGTTGGTCGATCGTGGGTTGATGGATCGTGGGTTGATGGATGATGGACCGCCGCGCCGCTACAGGAACAGCACGGTATGCCTTCCCGGCACGACGGCGCGCTGCGTGTACGGGCGTATGCCGCGTTCGAGGAACGCGCTCGGCTGTGCTTCGCCGCTGTGCGACGGTGACGGTTCCGGCTCACTCGGCGATGGTGTCGGTGCCGGTTCCGGCTTCGGTTTGCGGTTCGGCGACATGTTGATCTGGCCGGTGATCGATTCGCTCAGGTCGGTGCCGTTGATCGTCGCCGTCAGCTTCCAGTGGGCATGGTCGTTCGTGGATTCCTCGACGGTGATCTCCCCCATGTTCTGGTCGTAGGGGTACGATTTGCCATCGATTTCGAGCTGGTACGAGACGCTTTGCCCGTAGGAGTTCACTGGATTGTTGCTGATGACGGTGAGTTTGTCGCGGTCATTCTGGCTCCATGCGAGCGCGAACTTGCTCGCATCCATCGCAGGCTTCGTTTTGTACGTGTACTCATGCTTCTTCGATTCAGATGTGCCACCTTGGCCCTTGAACCGCGGGGTCACCGTGATCGCTGGGCACGACTGCCATGGGTCGATGCGCACTTCGGCGGAATCGCTCGCGCCTTTTGTGCCGGATTCCGTGCCGAACGTGAATTGCACGTCATCGACCTTGCCGCTATGCGTCCACGACGCTGTGCAGATGTTGTTGTCACGTACGCCGACGTCGTTGATCGTGACCGTTCCGGTATCCGCCGTGATATGGATCGTGTTCGACGATGCCTTCGCCTCGGACGCGCCGGATTTCGCCGGCTTGAGGATTGCGTCGACTTTGAAATCGGTGAGGTACATGTCATGCGTGATCTTGATTGGCAGTGATGCGCCGCAGGCGACGGACCCATGCCCGACGATCTCGATCGCCGAGCATCCGGCGCCGCGCAGATTGCCGGTCTTCGTCGTGACCTCGATCGTGTCCTCGTCCTTCTGCGCGACCGTGACGGTCGGCGCATCCGGATCGCCGTAGACATCGGATGTCGTCGCGGCCGCGCTCGGCTTGCCCGCGCCGATCTTGTTCGTCGCACTCACCGTGACCGAGAACTTGCCGTCGCCGATCTGGCCGTTGTCAATATCGAAGTCCATGCTTGTGCGCGTGCCGTCCGAAGCATGCTGGGCGCCGTTGACCGTGACCGTGTAGCCGGTCGGCGCGCTCGCGGTGGACTTCGGCGCGTCCCACGAGACATGCACCTTCTTGTAGCCACCGGTGACCTGGACGTGCTCAGGCGCATCGGGCACCTTGTCCGGCGTCGCGTTCACGGACTTCGACGAGTCGGACCAGCCGACGTCGTTCTTCGCGCGCACCGTGAACGTGTATTCCGTGCCGTTCTTGAGTCCGGTGACCTGGCATGCCGTCACGGCGCCGCACGACTTCTTGCCGTCCTGCCAGCTGACCTCGTAGTCGGTGATTGGGCTGCCGTTCGCGTTGCCTGGCGTCCACGACAATGCGACGGCGCTGTCCTGCGCCTCGCCCGCGATCGGTGAGAGAATCGGCGCGTCCGGCTTGTCGACGACCGAGAACGTGTACGTCGCCGTCACCTGACGGTCCGCGCTTCCGGTCGCGTCACCGACCGTCACGAGGACGCGTGTCGACGATGCGCCGATGCCTTGCGCGGCCGTGACCGAGATCCTCGACCCCTCGACGGCGACTGCGAGCTTGCCGCCGTCGTCGGACGCCGCGGACACGATCTTGAGCGGCGTGTCGGGGAACGGGTTGTAGGCGTCCGCGAGCACGTCGACGTTTTTCGTCTCGCCGGCCTTGATCTGTGTCGTCGTGCCGTTGACGCGCGCGAGCGGACGCGTCGACGCCGTCACGCGCGCGGTCACGCCCGCCTGTACGACGCCGCCGTTGTCACCGTATGCGATCGAGATCGGGATCGATGCCGTCGCGCCCGGCTTCGCCGTCTTGTCGGCGCTCACGGTGAGTGTGCCGTCCGCCGTCACGCTCGACGTGATGCCGCCGCTCGTCGTGCCTCCCGCATACCTGAACTTCGCGTCCTCGTCGGATTCGGACGTGTGCGTGAGCGCGCGCAGGTCGATCGTCGTCGCCGTTTCGCCCGCGACGACGTCGACGGTCGTCGACGAGAACGTCGGCGCCGGCATCTCGTGTCCGATGACGGTGATCGGCAACGTGATGACCGACGAATTGACGATCTTGACGTTGCCTTTGCCTTCGCGTTTGCCGTCGGTCGCCGTGAATGTGATCGACGCGGGGCCGCCGTAGTCCTTCGCCGCCGTGAACTTGAGCGTCGTGTCGTTGACGTAGAGGTCGGTGTTCGCGGCTTTCGTCGCGCTCACCGAATCCTTCTCGACGACCGCCGTCTTGCCGACGCCGACGCGTACATAGTCGGCGATGTTGATCGTGATCGACGATCCGGCGTTGACGCTCAACGCGGGTGCCTTCGGACGCAGCTGCGGCGGGAACACACCGTATGCGGGCACCATGATGAACGCGGTCGATGTGATGTTGTGTTCGGTGTTCGTGACCGTGTACGGCACCGCGCGAGCCTCGTCGGTCAGGTCGATCGAGACCGTCGTCTTCTTGCCGGACGCGATATGCGCATGGTCGCGCGCCGATTTGTCGACGTCGACGGCGAGCACGTCGCTCGATCCGGACGGGTTCGCGATGAACTTCGAGACGTCGACGTCGACCGATCGTTTGTCAATCGTCGCGATCGCCGGCACATGGTAGTCGTACGCGGTCGGCGGCTCGATCGGTGCCTTCGGGTCGATGTTGACGGTGAGCGTCGCACGGTCGGTCAGTCCGGCCTTGTTGCGGATCGTGTAGATGATGTAGGCGGTGCCCGCCGCGTCCGGTGTCGTGAACGAGACCATGTCGTTCGTGACGGTCGCGTCGTTGACGCCTTGCGCTTCGAGTTCCTTCTCGACGCTGATCTTGCTGTCGTCGCTTGAGACGTCGTTGAGGAGCACGGGCACCGTCGTCGCCGTGTTCGGGCGCAACGTGACCGTGTCGTCGCGTGCGTAGACGCTTGAGTTCGCGCCGCTTTTGAAGATGCCGACACGTACTGTCGCCTGCGCGCGCCGTCCCGTCCAATCCTCGACGGCGTAGCTGAATTCGTCGGTCCCCGACGAATCCTCGTACGCCTCGTAGACGAGGTAGTCGGCGCCTACTTCGCTTATGCGGCCGAGTTCCGGCACGTCGTTGCCAAGGCCGAGCAGCTGCACGTCGTCGCCGTCGTTGTCGATGCCGCGCAACGTGATCGGGATGCGGATCTTCTGTCCGGCGGCGACCTGCGCCTCGACGTCCTTTGGGCTTGCGGCGCTCTTCGCGTCGGCGTCGGCGCGGTGGACGTTGAACGTGATCGTCGCGGATGCGCTGTTGCCGAGCGTGTCGGTCACGGTGTAGGTCACCGGATACGATCCGGGTTCGCCCGGCGCCTGGTAGCGCACGACGTCGGACGCGACGAAGACGAGTCCTTTGAACGTGCTCGTGTCGTATTGCAGTTTGTTGCTCAACGTGATCGTCGTGCCGTCCGAATAGCTCACATGGTCGGGCACGTCGACCGAGACGATGCCGCCGGTGCGCACGGAGACGTCGACGTTCGTCGCTTTCGGCGCGCTGCTCGCGCCGGAAAGCGCCGGCGGCTGCAGCACGATCGTGCCCGTCGATGAGCCTGCGGCGTTCGCGACCGTATATTCGATCGCGACGGGCGCCGTCGGCATCTGCACGGCCGTCAGATAGACGCGTTTGTTCGAGACGATGCCTGTTTTGACGCTTGAGTCGGCGGGGGCCTTGACGCCGGTGACGGACAGGACGCCGCCGAGTGGGTCGACGTCGTTCGTCAATGGTTCGACGATCGCCGTGCTGTCGGCGCCGAGGAGCGCGACGTCGTTCGCGGCGACTGGTTTCGCCTCGTCCTTCGTGAGCGCCTCGACTTCGACGCGCACGAGTCCCGTCGCCGGGATCGTGCCTTGCGTCGCCGTGTAGGAGACGTAATAGGTGCCCGTCTGCTGCGCCGTGAACGTGAATCCCATGCCCGACGGGTCCGGTGACGCCGTCGTCTTGTCGGGCGCTTCGACGTCGCTTATCTTGACCGGGTCGACCGATGTGCCGTGCACATATGGTTTGAGGTCGATGTGCGTCGGCGTGTTCGGCGTCGTCTTCCTGACGACCGGGTCGATGCTCGCGGGCAGTGTATGTGCGGGGCGCACCGCGAAGTACATCGTGCCGGTGCTTGTCTCCGTGCCGTCCGAGACGGTGAGTTTGACGGTCGCGCGTCCCGAGTTCATCGATCCGGCGTTGAACGTGATCTGGCCGTCCGCGCGCGTCGAGACGGTCGCCTCCTCGGTGTTCTCGACGGTCGCGCCGACGAGTGTGAGCGGATCGCCGTCCTCGTCGATGAAGCCGCCGAGCGCGTTGCCGGTGTAGCTCGCGCCCTGTTCGACGTCGATCTGTTCGGGTGTCTCGTTCTGCTTCGGCGCATGGTTGCCGGACGCGTTGAACTTGAGGGTGACGGTCGCCGAACTCGTCTGGTCGCGTCCGTCGCTGATCTCATAGGTGAACGTCGCCGTGCCGCTCGACGCGCTGGATGCGTTGAGCTGCAGGAATCGTCCGTCGTAGATCGGCGAGATCTGGAACGAACCATCCTTCGGCGCGCTCACCGACGTGATGCGCAGCACCGAACAGTCGGTCTGTTCGTCGTTCCTGAGTACATCGAGGATCTCATGTGAGCCGACGCGTACGCCGAATTCGTCGTCTTCGGCCTTGATCTGTCCCGATTGCGCTGAGCACTGCTTTTCGAAGTTGCGTTTGCTGTTCGTCGCTTCGTCGCTGCTTTCCTCGCGGTTCTGCTGTTTCGTCTCGATTTTCTTCCATTGGATCTTGATGACGCTTGTGTCGACGTCCGGATTCCACAGGTTGCCGTTCGTAACGTCATTGAGCACGACGAAACGGTGGTTGACACGGAATACAAGCTGGGATGTGCCGGTGACTTCCTCAAGGGTCTGGAATTGCGCGTCCGAGGATGGTGAGCACACTTTGATCGCGTTGTTCGCGCGCTGCGACCATGCGCCGTGCACGCAGCCGTCGAGTGAGACCGGCTGCGCCGCGTCGCCTTTCGCGTCCGTTTTGAGGAGTCGTGGTTCGCCGCCCGATTTGAGTTCGGCGACCGCGAGTCCACTTTGCGCGCCCGCGGCGACCCAGCCCTGTTGTTTGCCGTCGGCACTCGGCGCCTGCAGCACGAGCGGGCCGGCGTCCTTGAAGACGGCGCTGCCTCCTTTGTCCCAGATGATGCGGTCGCCATCGGATATGACGGGATGGTCGCCGATCACCGTGAACGAATCGGCGCGCTGCGCGCCATCGGCGAGCGACGCGACCTCGCGTGGCTTGTCCGGATGCTCGACGTCGACCGCGAGGACCTTCGCGTCGCGCGGACGGTAGCCGTAGACAGTGCCGTCGTGGGCGACGACGACTTTGCCTCCGATGCCGAGTTTCATCGTCGGATCGTCGTCGACGGGGCGGATCGATTTGATGTCGTCGGCGGCACCGACCCATACGCTGCCGCGCCGCGCGTCGAACACCGCGACGGTGCCGCCGCCGACGTAGGTGCGCATGCCGTTCTTCGTCGGTGTCGCGTCGGCCATCGAGATCGTCGCCTGGTCGATCGCGGCCGTCGACGTGTCCTCGTCGAGCATCGCGACGCCGTCCGCCTGGGCGACATCGAATTGCGCGCCCGACGCCATGACGGCGACGTCGGGTTCCTTGAGCTTGACGTTGAAGCGGGCCGCTTTGCCGTCGTTGCGTGACGTCACCCACACGGTGCCGTCGTCGAGTTTGAGATGCCGTTCGGTGACCGAACTGACGATGAACGCGCCGATGATGACGGCGAGCACGGCGAACAGGCACACGACGGGCATGACCCATGGCCGCCTGCCGTTCCTGAGCACCGATTGCAGCCGTTCCTTGCGGCGTGTGTCGCGTTCGTAGCCATCGTTCGCGACGGCTGGGGGCGTGCTGCGTTTGCCGTTCATCCGTGTTCCTTCCCTCATGCTTCGAACCGTACCGGCCCGGAGCCGTCGATGTGCCCGTTTCCCGTCTTGTTCACCGTTATTTCACCGCATGGGCTGCATGCTGTCCTATTTCACCGCGCAGACGGTCGCCGGCGTCGACGACATGCGTCGGTCCTGTCTGACGATGCTCACCTGGATACACGTCTGTGCGCCATCGGACGCCGGCACGCTCACCGACGTGTCATCGGTCAGCTGCGCGCCCGTGCTCGCCGAGTCGCCGTTGTTGATGACGGACCATGCGTATTTGTCGCCATCCTGCGGGTCGGGGTTGCTCCAGGTGAACTTCACGTCGTCGCCCGCGTATGCTCCTGACAGTTCGACGGGGGACGGCACGGCGGTGCCACCGCCATCCGTGACATCCGAATCCTCGCCGTCCGATGTCGCGCCGTTCATGCCCGGGTTGACGACGGCCGCGGTTGTGTGCTGCGACCGGTCGATGTTCGGCAGGATCACCGTCGCGAACACGATGCCGACGACGGCGAGCACAGCGGCGACGACCGCCGTGATGATGAGCGGCTTGCGGTGCTTTGGGGCCGGTGCCTGCGCGGTCGGCAGATTGCCTTGCACGCCCGCCGGCGCGATTGCCGCACGCGCCGGGTATGGTTCGATGCCCTGCACGGTCACGGGCGTCGCATGGCCGTAGAGCTGGATCTGCGCATCCTGCAACGCGCGCGCGAATTCGACCGCCGTGAAATAACGGTCCGCGGGATCCGCGCTGAGCGCCTTCATGAGCACCTGCTGCACGGCGTTCGGCACGTCGGGGCGGTTGATCGGCAGGACCGGCTTGTGCATGATGCACTCGACGAGCTCGTCGAGGGAACGCGGCGCATACGCGTATTCGAACGGCGATTTGCCGGCGAGCATCGCGTAGAGCGTCGCCGCGAGCGAATAGATGTCGCTGCGGTCGTCGCCCGAACCGTTCGACGCGAGCACCTCCGGCGGCGCCCACGGCGGCGAATAGCCGGTGCTGCGGTGATCGTACAGGCTCGTCGCGATGCCGAAGTCGGCGATCGCCGGCAGGCCCTGCGCGGTGATGAGGATGTTGCTCGTCTTGATGTCGCGGTGCACGATGCGGTTGCGGTGCGCGAGGTAGAGCGCGCTCGCGAGCTGCACGCCGTAGTCGAGCGTCTTGTCGACCGGGTAGGCGCCCTGCTTCGCGATGATGTCCTTGACGGAGCCGCCGGGCGCGTATTCGAAGATGATGTAGCTGCGGCCATCGCCCGTGATGCCCGCGCCGTAGACGGTCAGGATGTTCGGATGCGGGAACGACGCCATGACCGTCGCCTCGGTGCTGAATCGCGCGCCGGACTTCGGGTCGAGGTGCGTGTTGCTCACCTTGATCGCGACGTCGCGTTCGGTCGCCTCCTGCCGGTAGCGGTACACGTAGGCCGTGGACCCCTTGCCGATGACGCCCACATAGCGATATCCCTTGAGCCGTGGGGGCGTGGGGGTGCCGGTGGGTTTGCGTCCGGCCGTATGCGCGGTCACATTGGGCATGTGGCTTGTTCCCGTCCTTCGTCCTGCGCGACGTGTCCGTGCACGAACGCGTCGCCGTCCCCTGGTCGCGTCGGTGCGCACGTGCGCAAAGCATTGTTTCCTCTGATATCCCCATTGTTGCCGAAACGGTGGTCAAATGCCACGGTTGTTTTCACGATATGGAAGGTGCCGTTCCTCATACGGAAGCCCACTGTTTGCACACGTTTGCATGCAACCGCGCATGAGTGCCCCTGCCCGCCATGTTCGCAGAACGGTACGCTCACGGGCTGCTCAGCGTACCGGAATGCGGAATTGGCCACACCACGGTACGGTGGGAGGGGTGCAGCATGCCGCAGTGCGGAAATGGCATGCGGTATGCTGGAGCGCGGATGCCGAACATCGATCGCGGCGCGCGGGGGCGTGCGCCGCACCCAGGAGGGGCCATATGGAGACGCAGTCGTCCCAGTTCACCTACGATCCGGATGCACAGCCGGACACCGACACGACCGTCGACGCGCATGTGCGCGCCGCGCTCGATGCGGATGCGATACGCGCATTGTTTGTCGATGCAGATGCCGACACCGACACTGGCGCCGCGCCTGCGCGTCGCGCCGTGCTCGTCGCCGGACCGCCGCGCAGCGGCAAGACGACGTTCGCGCTCGCCGCTGCGGAGGAAGCGCTCGACGTGTTCGGCGCACAGCGCGCCGTGCTCGCCGTGTCGAACCGCCGTCTCGCCGACGAGTACACGCCCGAACTCATCCGCCACATCGGCGTGAGCACACAGGCACGCCCCGCGACGACGCTCAACGCGCTCGCGTTCCGCCTCGTCGCCGCGCAGCGCGCGCATGACGGACGCCCGTCACCGCGCCTGCTCAATGGCGCCGAACAGGACGCGTTGCTGCGCCGTGTGCTCGCCGCGCATCTCGACCATGTCCGCTCGGGCGACACATGCGCCACGTGCCGCATGCTGCGCGACTATTTCCAGAACGAACGGTGGATGGCGTTCGTCGCCGACGGAGACGTCGATGACGAGACGTCGGCGACGACGACCGAGGCGATCCTCGAGGAAGGTGTGAACGCCGCGTTCGTCGCGCAGTTGCGCGACATGCTCGCACGCATGGACGAAGTTGGCGCCGGGGCGAGCACCGAAGACGCGACGCTCGCCGCCGTTGAGGACTGCGGCATGACGGGCGAGCGCCTGCGCATTCAATGGCGCCTCGCGTACGCGTTGCGCGCCGAATACATCGAGGCGGTACGCGACGCCTATCCGGACGAATACCGGCTTGACGCGAGCTATCTGCAGGTCGCGGGCACGGTCGCCGCGCGTGGCGTCGAGGAGCATGAGCTGCCGCGCATCGTCATCGTCGACGACGTGCAGGATCTGACGCTCGCCGGTTTCGCGTTCCTTTCGGCGTTGCACGCGCGCGGTGTGCGTCTCGTGCTTGTCGGCAACCCGGACGAATCGGTCCAGTCGTTCCGCGGGTCGTATCCCGAATACCTGTTCCGTCAGATCGACGAACGACTCGATCCGGCGCATGTCGCGCTCGGCTACGTGGGCGGCGACGACTATCTGCACGTCGTGCAGGCGCGCGTGAGCCTTTCGGTCGCGACGGGCGAGGAGGGGCTCCCTCCTGTTGCGCAACGCCTGGGCAAGATGCCGGCGCTTCCAGGCGCGTATCCGGTCGCGCCCGTTGAGGCCCCCAGTGGGGACACGTCGGTCACATCCGCACTCTACCGCACGCCCGAAGAGGAGATGGACGACGTCGTGTGGCATATCAAGCGCACGTACCTCGATGCGAGGGAGGATTCGAGGGCTATGGATTCCTCGGACACGTCGACCAACACGGGGGAGGGCGATGCCGTGTCGTGGAACGACATCGCCGTCATCATGCACGACAACGACGCAATCCGCGCATATGGCGATCGTCTGCGCAGGGACGGCGTCCCAGTACGGTTCTCGTCGGTCACACGTCCGCTCGCCGAGGAACCGTTCGTCGAGGGCCTGTTCTCGCTCATCGAACTCGCGCAATTGCGCAACGATGGTCTCGCGCAGCGCGCGTTGCCGCTCACGAAGCTCGCCGCGTTCGTGCGTTCGCGTGTGCGCGCGGTCGTCGCGAGTCCGCTCCTCGACGTCGCGCCGAGGGCGCGCCGTGGTGAGGCGAAGGTCTACAACGCGACACGTCCCGTCGACATGCATGCGATCGACATCGCGATGCGCTCGCTGCAATCGATCGCCGACGTGCAGGACCGCGCCGACCTGATTCGAGACGTGCGCGCACGTGAGGAGGCCGACGAGGCGCGCGTCGTGCCCGGTGACGGTCATACGGACGATATCGTCGATGTGCACGACCGCAATGATGTGGACGGTGCGGATGGCGCGTCGTCGCGCGCGTTGGGCGCGTTGCGCGCGCAATGGGCGGCGCTGCGCGACGCCGTCGCCGCCGCGCACGCCGACGCCGACCATGTGCACGTCCTCGACGACGACGCGGGTGATGATATCGGTTTCGGTGTCGACGCGATGTACCTGATGCTCGCCGAGGACGGCTCGCCCGACGTCATCGGCATCCTCGAACGCATATCCGGACTCGACGAGGGCGACGGGGCGCACGGACGCGCGGTCGGTCGCAACGCGCCGATTCGCCGTTTCGTGCGCCTATGGCGGTATGTCGCGACGCTCGCCGAACGGCTGCGCACATTGACGAAACAGGATGCGGCGCAGCCGAGGTTCGCGCTCGAGGCGGCGTGGACGGTGTGCGGTGTCGCATCCCATTGGCAGCGCCTCGCGTTGTTCAACACACCGACGGGGCGCGCCGCGAACGACCGCCTCGACGTAGCGATGCGCCTGTTCGACTATGTCAACCGCAACGGCACGCATATGTCGATTCCGGCGTTCATCGGACAGGTGCGCCAATTGCAGATCGAGGCGGATTCGCTCGCGAAGACGGCGCCGCTCGACGAGGCCGTCACGTTGGCGACGCCCGCGGGCGCGGTCGGCAGGCACTGGAAGCATGTGTGGCTCCCGGGCGTCCAGGAGGGCGTCTGGCCGAACCTCGCGGCACGCAACACGATGTTCGGCGGCGAGGACCTCGTCGACATCCGCCTGTACGGCACGCTCGACGCGTTGCGCGAAGTGCGGATGGGCCAACAGGACCCCGCCGTGCTGGAAGTGCTCGGCACCGAGCAGAAGGGCTTCCTCGTCGCGCTCACACGCGCCGACGCCCATGTGCATGTGAGCGCGACGCTCAACGACGACATGGTGCCATCCGAGTTCCTCTACAACTACATGCCCGAGCGCTACGACCGCGACCGCGACGCGAAGCCCGAACGGCGCGTCTATACGCCGACGGGCGGCGACGGCGGCACCGTGCTCGACGCGGATGTGCGCGGCATCATCGCGCTCGCGCGCGAACGCCTCGCCACATCAGGCCCCGCAAGCAAAGAAGGCGAGGATGCGATCCGGACGCTCGCATTGCTCGCGACCAAGGGATACGCGGACGCAGGTCCCGGCAATTGGCCGTTCCTCGACATGTGGGGCGCATACGAAGCCCCGTCCAAGCAAGAGGATGCGCAGGATACGGCGGCGCTGAAGGCGGATGCAGGCAAGGAAGACAAAGACAGCAAAGACGGCAAGGATGCGAGCCACGCGTTGCGCGCGTCGATCCCACGCATCTCGAACCGGCCGTTCGTGCCGGGCCGCCGTGCCGACAACGCCAATGGTGCCGACAACGCCGGGAGCGCCGATACGAAGCCGCATGAGCACGATGGCACCGGGCAGCCACCGACCGTCACATTGTCGCCATCCACGGTCGACGCGCTGTGGGCGTGCCCGGTGTGCGCGCGCATGGAGAGGGAGTTCTTCGGACCCACGGTGCAACCATTCACACTCGATTACGGTTCGATCGTGCATGCCGTGCTCGAACATGCGACCGAGCTTGGCTGGGACACACCCGAATACCAGGAGCGCATCGCAATCGACGACGCCGACCTCGCCGAACGGTTCCGCGCGCCGTCGCCCGACTACGCGACATGGGACGAGGTCGCCGGGCTGCGCGCCGCGAGGATCGCCGAGCTGATGATCGCGTACTATGAGACGCTGCGCATCGACCCGGAGACATTGCGCGACGATGCGGAACGCTACAACGCGACATTGCGTGACGAAAAGACGAAACAGACGTTGCTCAACGTGGCCGACTATTTCGTGCGCTCGAACATGCCGATCTACGAGCAGGGCCCCGATTCGACCGAGACGATCACCGTGCCGCCGACGGGACGGCAGCGCAAACCGCAACAACAGCAACGCCCGCGCCAATACACGCATGCGAGCATCCCGACGGTCGGCACGCTCGTCGACGCGGAACCGGAGGTCTCGTTCGACGCGTGCTTCACGCTCGCGGACATCACGGCGGCGTTCAACAAAGCGACACGGTTGCAGGTCGACGGCGAACAGCTCGCCGCCATCATGGGCGCGCTTATCGGCGGCTGGCCATGCGCATGGGACCACGATATGCGCATCCGCTTGACGGGGCGCATCGACCGCCGTGAGACGCGCCGTGACGAAGCCGGCGCACTGTCATGGCGCCTCATCGACTACAAGACGGGCCATGTGCACGGACGGGGCGAGAACTTCAGCGACCTGCAGCTCGTGTGCTACCAGCTCGCTATGCGCTTCCCGCACACCGAGGACGGCGGCGCGGGCGAACGGCTGCCGGTCTCGCGCGCCGCGCTCTTCGATGTCTCGCATGTGACCTACCCGTCCTCGAAGCAATCGAAAGCGGAAATGCATTATCAGGAGCCGCTCTTCGCAGGGGACGGCATCAACGCCGGCACACCGTCCAAACGCGCCGAACCGATGAGCACCTACACGGTTTCGCAGATCTCGGTGCTGTTCCCTGATATCAAGACGGTCGGCGACCTCAAGACGCCTGACGTCGACGACCAGGTGTGGGAGACGCTCGTCGCCGGCGCGTCGTCACATACGCTCGTGTGGTCGCTCACGATGATCGCGCGCGTGTTCTACGCGGCCGCCGCGAGCCTCGCGGACACGATCGACGCGCATCCGACACAGGCCCATCTCAAACACTGCGGCGACAAACCGATATGCCCGGCGTGCGCCGAGAAACTGCAGACGATCTACGAAACGAAGGGAATGTGACGATGGCGCACGACGAGGAACCACAGGAGACGAAGAAGACACCGAGCGCGCAGCAACGCGCGATCATCGACGCGTCCGCCGACGACGACCTGCTCGTCGTCGCGGGCGCCGGATCGGGCAAGACGTTCACGATGACGGAGCGTATCATCGCGCTCATAGCACCGCCGAACAATGTGCCACCCGAACGCATCCTCGGATTGACGTTCACGAAGAAGGCCGCGTCCGAACTCCTCACACGCGTGTCCGCGGCGGTCACGAAACGCGCGCCTTCGCGCACATCGTCGTTCATGAAACCGGACGTGTACACCTATGACGCGTTCTTCCAGACGATCGTACGCCAATACGGCCTCCTCGTCGGCTTCGACCAGCAGACGCAGCCGCTGAGCGAAGCGGGCGCGCGTCAGCTCATCGCGACGACGGTCGGCGAACACATCGACATCGTGCACGACAGCGGCATCGAATTCACGAACTTCAACGCGGTCGTCGATGGCGTCTACGCATTGTCCGCGAACATCTCGAGTGCGATGATCGGCGGCACATGCGACAGCGTGGAGCAGGCAGTCGAGAGGATACGCACATGGGACAAGGCGTTCCTCGACCTCATCGACGCGATGGACATCGATTTCGACGCGGTGCCCGACGAGGAACCCACCGTGCCCGACCTGTCGCCATCGTCGAAACGGTACAGCAAATACCAACGCGACAACAGGAAGAAAACGAACGGCGAACCGTACGCGCAAGCCGAACGCACGAATGCGAAAATCGACCATTGGCGTGACACGATCGAATCGTTCCATGTCAAGCAGATGCGCGACGCGACACGCAAACGCGAACTGCTCCTCACACTTGTGCAGTGGTATACGGATGCGAAACGGCGCAACCATATGGCCGAATTCAGTGATTTCACCGTCGCCGCGTACCAGCTCGTCACACGGTTCCCATCGATCGGCGAACGCTACCGCCGCCGCTACACGCATGTGCTCCTCGACGAATACCAGGACACGTCCACGACACAGGCGATGCTGCTCGCGAAACTGTTCTCAAGCGAGGACGGCAAGTCGGCCGTGAACGCCGTCGGCGACCCGTTCCAATCGATCTACGCGTGGCGTGGCGCGAGCCCGGGCGCGTTCCGCATGTTCCAGCGTTCGTTCGGCCTTGATGACGACTACGAACCGTTTGCGCTGTCCGAAACGCGGCGCAACTCGGTCATCGTGCTCGACGCCGCGAACAATCTGACAGCCGCGTTGCGCGGGGTGGGGGACGATGGCAGCAGCGTCGGCGTGCGCGAAGTGGACGTGTGCAAACTCTCGGTGCCGCACGACGGCGCGACACCGATACACGAAGGCACGCTCGGCGTGCTCGGCTATGCGACGCGCGGACAGGAGATCGACGGCGTCGTGCGCTTCGCGCAACAGGCGATCGCGAAACACGAACACGATGACCCGACGGGCGGCGCACGCCCGCACGTCGCCGTCCTGTTCCGCGGCAAGGCGCAGATCCCGTATTTCCAGGCGGCGCTTGAGGAAGCCGGATTGACGACGTTCGCAGTCGGCACGTCGTCGCTCCTCGAACAACCCGAAGTGCTTGACGTGCTCGCGCTCATGCACGTCGTCGCCGACCGTTCCGACGTCGCATCGCTCATGCGGCTGCTCGCGACGCCGCGCTTCGGCCTCGGCGCGGCCGACCTGCGTACGCTCGCGCGGATGGCGGACGCGCGCAACACCGACTACCGATACCGTACGCTCGTCGAAGCGGGCGCGGTCGAGGACACGGCCGCCGACGACGCGGCCGCGCGCCGCAGGATCGTGCGCGAACACGCACGCGAAGTGCCAAACGCCATATTCGCCGCCGATCTGCTCATCGACGACGACGCCGACCACACGATCGAACATTCGCCGATATCCGACGCGGGCAAGCGCGCGCTCCACCATGCGGGCGCCGTGCTGCGGCATGTGCGGCAGAGCGCGTACGGTCCGATCGAGGACGTCATGCGCGCGGCCGTCGAGGCGCTCAACCTCGACATCGACCTACTCGTCGCCGACGCCGAACGCCGCCATGCGCACGGCGATGGGCGGAACACGGGCAACGACGGCGCATGCGGCACAACGGCCGTGCGTGCGTCGATCGACGCACTGTTGCGCACCGTGCAGACGTATGTCCAGGAAATCTCGACGTCGCTCACGCCGACGTTGCGCGGGTATCTGTCGTGGATCGACGCGCAACGCTCGATCGACGAAGGCGCCGCGCCGATGCCGGACACACCCGTCGACGTCATCCTGATGACCGTGCACCAGTCGAAGGGCCTCGAATGGGACGCCGTCGCCGTCGTCGGTCTGCAGCGCAACAAGTTCCCGTCGAACCAAGGCGAGCGCCTCAGCGTCGAAGTCGAGGACCTGCCGGGCGTCGAACCAGATGGGAATCAGCAGGACGCCGAAGTCGAAGAGCTGATTGGGCAGATCGGCGCGTGGACACCGCCGCGCTACACGGCGCGCGCACACACATGGATCACCGACCCGTCCGCCGTGCCCGTGCCGATGCGCACCGACGCGGCGATCCTGCCCGCCTTCCCCGGCAACGCGCGGAAGGTCGCGGGTTCGAACGACTACGATCCGATCGCGGCGCTCGCGAACGACGACGAAGTCGGACTGCTCGACGACGACGTCTTCGGTTCGCTGCGCGAATACACGATCGTCAACGATCCGCAGTTCCCGCAGCACGCGCGCGAACTGTGGGGCGAGGCGGACCTGTGGACGATGCCGCAGACCGAGGAGTTCGGACGCAGGCTGTACGCGGACGAACGCAGACTCATGTACGTCGCGCTCACGCGTGCGCGCGACGAGGCGCTCCTCACCTACAGTGAGGACGCGTCGCTTGCGCGCACGCTCGAGGACGCGGCCGCCGCGCGCGCCGACGTCGCACAACACGCGGTCGCATGCGCCGCCGGCTACGACGACTGGACGACGACACACGCCGACAACATCGTGCCGCTGTACACGGCGTCCGCGTTCTGGCAGGAAGTGCACAGTTCGCTCATGTTCGACGCCTCGTCGCACGCCGCCGCGTACGCCGCACATCGTACGGCGCGCACCGCGCATGAGGCCGCGGCGCTCGATGATGCGTGGCTTGCGGCGATGCATGAGCCATCGTTCATCGCGCGCTACAACATGGCGCGTGCGGCGCGCGAACGCGTCGAGGACGCCGAGATGAGGATTGAGGCCGCCCAAGCGGCAGGTGTCGGCAAAGACGAACTCGACGCGCTCAACGAGACGCTCAAAGGGCTCAAGGAGCAGGCATACGAATGCGCGTTCGTGATTGATGCCGACGAGATTCCGGCGACTGCCCCGCAGACGTGGACACTTGACGAGATCGGTGAGGCGAGGCCGACGGGATACTTCGTCGGCGAACACGCGCAGGAGTTCGCCGACGCCGTCGTCGGCGACGCGTGGAACACGCCGATCGATGAGGAGGATGGTGCCGTGCGGCGGCCGTGGCCATTCACGTTGAGCGCAAGCCTCGCCGAACGGCTGCGTGCGGGCGCCGATGAGATCGGCAACGCGATGGACCGGCGTGTGGGCAAGGATGGTGCACAACCGACGGCGACGTCGGAACAGCACGACGTGGAGCGTGGTTCGCTCTACGACCGCGCAAGCGCGCTCATCGACGACGCGAGCTTCGGCGCGCTGCCGGACATGCCGCAGGACGAGCTGCTCAAGCTGCTTGAGGACAAGGCGCGCCGTGCGTTGCGCAGCCAGCGCATGAACGCGACGGCGCTCCAGCGCGGCCATGCGATCGGCGGCCACAGTGGCAAGAACAGTGGCAAGCACAAAGACGGCAACACAGACAACAACAACGCGTATGAGCGTTTCGACGTCATCGCGGGCATCCTGCGGCCGGTTCCGTCGATGTCGTCGCCGTACGCCGAGGAAGGCACACGGTTCCACGCGTGGGCGGAGGCGTTCGTCAACGCGGGCATTGATGACGACGGTTCGCGTGCGCGGCTCATCGGGGACGTGGAACGCGCACTCGAGGAGACGGCCGACGACACGGCATCGTCGGACCATCGATTCGCCCTATGGCAGCGGCGGCTCATCGACTCACCGTGGGCGTCGCGCACGCCCTACGGCGCCGAACAATCGATTGTCGTCGCGCTCGACGGCGTCGACAACCTCGTGCAAGGCAAACTCGACGCCGTGTTCGTCGGCGGCATCAATCCACAGGACACGTCGAAACTGTTCACCGTCGTCGATTGGAAGACAGGACGGCGCCCACGTACACCTGAAGAGGTCGCGGAGAAACTCAAACAGCTCGACTTCTACCGGCTCATGCTCGCGAAGGAACGCGGCATACCGCTCGACGCGGTCGACGGCGCGCTCTACTACGTCTCCGAACAGGACGCGGACGCGCGGCAAATCGACGCCGAACCGAAGGATGAAGCCACGATCATCAACGAAATCCGCGACGGCATCGCATTCGAGGACGACGACGGCAACGTCGAACGCCACTAGGCCGCAGGCGTATACCGTGCGCCAATCGACGCCGCGCACTACACTGATGCGCTGAACGTACGGCAACGGGGCCGCCGGGCATATGCGCCGGCGGCCCCGCGCACATCAGGACGGCACGGACGGCGCAGGGAAACGCACTGCGCGGTGTGCGCGGCGCCGCTTCGGCATGCGTGGGCGGGCACACATGCGCACAGCGAACATATGAAGGAGCTCGCACATGTCCCCGAACGACGCACCCACAACGAACATCCAACGCACCACCGGCACGTCAACGAACGGCGTGCACTATCGCGCGATGCGCTGGGAGGACCTCGACGACGTCACCGCGTGCTTCGACCGCGTCTGGCCGCAGCGCGAAGGCATCGCGGGCACACCGCTCGCGGTCCTCATCGCGCGCTATCTGACGCTTCACTACGTTGAACAGGGCACATGGGCGAACATCGCCGAACTCGGTGACGGCACATTCGCCGGCATCACACTCGTACGCGTTGAAGGACATCCCACACTCTTCCCGCAGGCGCACGACGCGCTCGAGGAGACGCGCGCGCTCATCAACGCCGACCCACGCGGCGCGCAGATGCTCGACATGTTCGAACACGGCTTCCTCGTGCGCGAAGACATCCTCGAAGAGGACAGCGACGTGCGCGCGGACACCCAGGGCGAACTCGAACTGTTCATGGTCAACCCCGACGTGCGCGGCCACGGCGTCGGACGCGCCCTGTGGGAGGATCTGCTCGGTGCGCTGCGCGCGATGGGAGTGCGCGCGTTCTTCCTGCACACCGATTCGAGCTGCGACTACGGCTTCTACGACCACAAGGGGCTCGTGCGCGTCGCCGAACGGATCGCCGCCGACCACCCCGAAGACGCCGACCTCGCCGAAGGACTCAACACCGACGACCAATACATCTACCGCGCCGACCTCAACAACACCGCGCTCACAGGCGCGCTCAACACCGCACAGGACGAGGTGCGCGGAGCATGAGCGGGAAGACACCGACGACACGACGGCGTTCGCCGTACGCGCGCATGTTCGCACTGCCCGGGGCGAAGGCGTTCTGCCTGTCCGCGGCGCTCGCGCGGCTGCCGATGAGCATGATGAGCCTCGGCATCGTCCTCGCGCTCAACCATCTGTACGACAATTGGACGATCGCCGGTTCGATGAGCGGCGCGTACATCCTCGCCGTCGCCGCCGTCACGCCGTTCTACGCGCGCCTGTTCGACCGCTTCGGCCAGCGCAAGGTCGGGCGCGTCGCGCTCACCGTGCAGGTCGTCGCGATGCTCACGTTTGCATTCGCGGCGCTCGCGCGCGTGCCGATACCACTGTTGTTCGCACTCGCGCTCATCATGGGCGCGACGCAGTTCTCGTTCGGTGCGCTCGTGCGCACACGGTGGACATATCTCCTCGAACGCACCGATAATATGGACCTCCTCAACACCGCGTACGCGCTCGAATCGGCGATCGATGAAATCATATTCATCTTCGGACCGATCCTCGCGGCGACGCTCGCGACATCGGTGCATCCGGTCTCACAATTGTTCGTACCGACCGCCGCGTGCGCGATCGGCGGCACCGTCTTCTTCTCGCTCAAACGTTCGGAACCGCCTGTGCTGCGCGTCGTCGAGACGAACCCCGTCGCCGCCGACGATATGGAACTGCGTATCGCGCGCGGCGAATTCGATGTGGACGGTACGACGGCGAATGCGGGCGTCTCGGCAGCCGAGGGCGCCGCGTTGCAGGACACGATGCGCAAACGCAACGCGCTCGCCGCGTCGTCGCGCACGACGACCCGCAATGTGCTGCTGTATGCGGGCATCCTCCCGCTCATGCTCACGTTCATCTGCTTCAACATGAGTTTCACGACGTTCGACGTGTCGATCACGGCCGCGATGGAACATGACCACCTCGACCGTTTCCTCGGACTGCAGCTCGCGATGATCGCCGTCGGTTCGTGCATCGGCGCGTTGTATTTCGGTTCGCGGCAGCACCGCGGCCTCCATTGGCGGCGCATGATCGTGTGCCTCTCGATCCTCGTCGTCGGTTTCGCGTGCATGCGCGCGACGATGGACAACTATTTCGCGCTCGGTGCGGTCGAACTGCTCGCGGGACTCGTCGTCTCACCACTGTTCGCGACGGGCAACCTCATCGTGCGCGAAACAGTGCCGGAGCAGTCGCTCACGGAGGGTCTCTCATGGCTCACGACAGCCGGCCAGATCGGCGCGTCGCTCGGCTCGCTCCTCGGCGGCGTCATCCTCGACCATCTCGACTCCCACGCGGGCGTCATGATGACATGGGTGTACACGGCCGCCGCGATCCCCTTCGCCCTGATCGGCTGGTGGGTCTTCACGCGCAAAAACGCCGACATCGAACAAGAGAGCGGCGACACCCTCTGACCCCGACCACCTATCCGCAGAGTGGAGCACTGAGCGATTCGTGAGCGTACCGTAGTGCATATTCGTATCGCACTGCGGTACGCTGAGATCACCGCTGTGCAGAGGTGAAGTTGACGGATTCGATGATGTAAAGTTATTGGAAATGACATGTATGGATGCATGGCATGACGACTGACGAAAAGCCATTCAAGTGAATGCCATGATAGTTGCATTTTCGTTGATTGTGAGATAAGGATAATAAACAGATGATAAAATTATTGTCTCAGCCTTTATCGGACCAACTGGGTGATAAGATAATCGACTTTCTTTCCGATGAACGTTACACCTCTCTTACTATTATCGTGGCCTTCGCTAAGAATAGTGGAGTTCTGCGTCTTAAGAAACATTTTGAGCGATTCCGTGAGCGGGGAGGTGTCATCAATGTCTATGTTGGCATCGATCTGAACGGAACCTCATATGAGGCGTTGTCGTCGCTGCTCGCATGTTGTGATTCTTTGAATATCGTTCACTCTAGTGGCGAGTATACGTTTCATCCTAAGATCTATGATTTTAAGGGGCCTGAACAGGGGATGGTCATTGTGGGCTCCAATAATCTCACGGGTGGCGGCTTGTGGACTAATTTCGAAAGCTCGTTACTTGTTCCCACATGTGCAGCTGATTCTCGGGCATGGAGTCTGCATGAGCAGATTGAAGAGTATCTCCATCGTTTGTCTTCGAATGCCGATATATTCCGTACGGTCAGCGTGCAGGAAGATATAGATGCATTACTTCATTGCCATTTGATTGAACGAGAAGTAACTTCACAGATTCGTCATGGACAGATTCGAAATGCATCAGAAAGCGCTGATGATGAGCCACTGTTCCGCAAGGGAGTTGCGCCGCATCTTCCGTCCCTCCCGAAAGAGGATGGGGACTCTAAGCAACAACCTAAATTCGACATTCCTTCCTATGTGGAGAGTGCCACCACCCAAGCTTTGAGAGGAAGTGAGACTGCATGGTTCGAGACGCGAAAGATGACTGGGGGATCTCGCAATATTCTTGATTTGTCGATGAAGTCACTAGTCGTCAAAACCTATCGAGATGGAGTGTTTGTTGAACCGGCGCAAAGGGAGGTTATTCCAGGTGCGGTTGAGTTTTTCGGAGTAGATCCCGATGACACAAATGCCGTAAAAGATATTACGCTTAATTTCAACGGTATTGACTATTATGGGAATACCATTCTTTTCCCGGTTGGGGAGAAAGCGAATGGTACGTGGCGAATCCAGATCAAAGGGCAATCAGATACCGACGATAAGATAACCGATGCTTTCAAGCGTGAAGCATTGGCGGAGGGGGAGAGCGATCCGTTCCTGACACATAAGATTATTGCATTCTCTCGAATCTCGGAAGACTATTATTTCCTGTCGATTTATCCGGAATCACGGATTGAGGATTTTATGGAAGCGTCGTTGGTATTGGCATACAATGGGCAATCCGCGCAGTCGAGATTATGGGGGTCGCTTAGAAACGACTGAGCCATTCCTGATGCTTCGAGGTCTTATTTCCTGAAATACCGCCTTTGGCTCCGCCGAAGCTCAACCGTATGGAATCTGGGTGTAATGGCTGCCCTTCGGAAATGAATAAAGGAGCCGTGCTATTCATTCTGAAGGCATTCGCAAATTGTAAGACGTCAAACCCAAAGGCATAGCCGGTGGTACCACGATACGGCGGATCTACATATACTACGGAGTTTGAAGGGATAGGGCATTTCGTCATAGTCATCACATCAGCCCGGAAGCACGTCACCCCACGCATGTTCGCAGCTAAGGCATGCACTCTTCGCTCAAGTTCATGAGGGGAGGGCTGCATGGGATTGGCGGGGCTGCGACGAACGCTGGTGGCAGTGGGTTCCCAGTAATCGCGGAAGAAGGCGTTCACCCACTGGGTGCCATCGTACCAAATTTGTTTTCCACCGAATGAGCAGGCTTGCAGAATGGGGTATATTTCTGCTTCATGATCGAGTACCAATAATGACGACAAACATGTCATGTGTTCTTTCACATCATGCTTATCCGCTGGAATTTCTGAAAGCAACCGCTGAAATTCATCCATATCGAATGTGCTGTTTCCTATGGCCGACCAAAATGCCGCCCATGAGCTCAGATCAACCATAACAATTTGCGACGGCTTAATTCCGCGATTGACAAGTTCAATGGAAATAGCGCCAGAACCACAGCATAAATCATAGAATACCGTGTTCTCATTGTGGTCTAGGGAAAGCAATACGTCTACAATCTGCTTGGCGATTCGCTGCTTGCCGCCTTGGTATGCACACGGTACGCGAAGTTGGGTGTTCAAGAGGTCCTCCTCCTGATGAATATGCGGGCGTATGCGCGTTTGCCGTTGAGCATGCCAACTCCGCCGCGGTCTTCCGGATGAGGCATGTACCCGACTTCTTCTAGTATGGCGGGTTCAATATTGGTGCGTGCGTTTCCGTTGGCCAGCATGACAATTTGAAACTGTTCAGGGCAGTATTTGTCAAGAAAAGTGATGGGCACACCCATGATGCCTGGATAGTCGGCAGGAATTCGCGCAGTACGGTTAATGTCGATGACGTCATAATTATCGTATTTCGGATATGCACCTGCTGTGTAGTGTTCAGTGAGTTGCAATGATTCGTGACGTCGCCCGTTTTCTATATTGGTAAACCATCGCACCCCTTTGACGCGAATGAATCTGCGTCCATTCTCGTCAATACCACAGCCTGAAGCGTTAAGTGGATAATCATTGGGCACGTAGAACTTTCGATCACCAGAGCGAATAGATTCACCGTACCAGATCTTATCGTCTCTGAACAATGGAAATATCTCTTTATACGTGGCTGCGTTAATATTACCAAGAATGATATATTTTTTCTTGTACTGCTCAAGTTGTTTTATGTAATCTCTAAACAAGGAGAATGGTGGATTGGTTACCACTATATCTGCTTGGTCAAGGAGCTCCTTGCATTCGTCGGATCTGAAATCTCCGTCTCCATGCAATAGGTTTAGTGTGTTGCTTTTTAGGGTAAACAGTGCTTCAATGTCCAGCGAGCCATCGGGGCGAAGTAATTCTGTGGGTTCTGGTACTTGGGTGACTTCTGCTTTATATGGCCGATGGGGGGTTGTGGAGTTGAAGGCCAACGGATACTCCAGTCCCGCAAGAGAGGATTCGGCGTAGCACGTGGAAATGAGTTTCTTTAAGCCTAGTTCTTCAAAATTCAGGACAAAATATCGGAAGAAAGCAGATTCAAAAGGATCATCGCAATTGCATAGTACAGTTTTATCGTTAAACCGTCCTGGATAGTTTACGATTTCCTTTTCTATATCTTCATATTGTGTGTAAAACTCATCCTTCTTCTGTATAAAGGCATGATTAAGTGATGCATTTCCAGTAGGACGCTGAAGGTCGAGGGGCTGGCGTCCTTCATTTTCGTGTTTCTTCTGCGCGGGGCTTGAAGCATGGTTGTTGGCTTCTACTCGCATATCGAAGGGCAGTCCCCCCTCCCGTACCACTGCTTTGAGAAAGGCGTTGACAGCTGTTGACATAGTGATGCCAAGTTCTTCGAAGACCTCATTCGCGCGCTGTTTGACTGTGGGGTCGATACGAAAAGTGGTAGTTGGGGCGTATCCCATGATATACCTCGACGTTTGTGTATAAGGTTGCCTCTGTATGTATGTGGTTTGTAGCACATTGTAGCACAGGCGGTGCGGGAGTGAGTTTGAGGTAATGTGAGTACTGCGGGTGGCTGTTCTGTCTTGAAGCTAGGTGTCTGCGCATAGCGCAGAGATTGGGGTGGCAGAGGTGTTGCGATTTGGTAGAAAAGGAGGTCACGGCTATGGCCGAGAGATTTTTTGTATGGCATAAGTGTGGCCCGGAATCGGGTTCTTCTTTGATTAAGAATGTTGAAATCAAAGAATGCCAGCGAAGAGCCTCCCGTATGCGTACAGGCATCTTTTTATGGGGTGTTGGATCCTCTATCGGTAGTGAGGCGTTGAAGGCGTTGTTGGAGCATGAGGAGTCTCCGGAAGTGTTGTTCACGCCGATTGTATCAAAGGGGCGTGCTGTAGATAGGAAGTACCTGAATTGTGAGGAGAAAAATCTAACTGAATGGAGACGTCCTTTAATTAGGAGAATTGAAGGATTGAACATTGAGGAATATAGTATTGATATATCTTGCTCGGATGCGCCGTGGCATATCCCCGATGGTTGTCAAGTCGTATCGTATGAAAATGAAAAAAAGCATCATTTTGCTCTAGTGTGCCAATCTAGCGAGCCGTTGGTTGTGCATGCTGAAGGGGTGATTCCTTTACGTCTGGTCAAGTCTGCAACCTTGTATCGGGGAGTCCGGTTGCTGGCTCGCAGACGGTCGCTGTCGTGCGATGTGATACTAGCGCGAAGCCAAAAGGTCGAAATTATGACGTTGTCATGCGTGCTCGATTGGTGTATCCATATATTGTCAAATTCACAAATCCTATTCAATTAAAAAATGTGAAACTAAATAGTAAGACTGGACTATATTGTGCGGAGAGGTAAGAAAATGTCGTATGGGAGCGACATTGTAAGGGTCTAACTTGTTTTAAATCATATTTTATCCACCCGTAAGAACGCCGACATCGAACAAGAACGCGGCGACACCCTCTGACCCCGACCACCTATCCGCACGACGGTACGCTGAGGCGCTGCTCGGCGTACCACTCTGCGTACCCGCCGCGCAGGGGCGCGGCTACACTGGATTTGGAATACAGCCATACCTATCCACTTCACCATGAGAAAGAAAGATGGGGACACCATGATCAAGGTTTCCGTAGTAGGCGCCAAGGGGCGCATGGGATCGCACGTCGTCGACGCCGTCAACGCCGCGCCCGACGCCGAGCTCGCGCTCGCGCTCGACGCAGGCGACGACCTCACGCAGATCACGCCCGAGAACACCGATGTCGTCGTCGAATTCACAGTGCCGTCGGTCGCGCTCGGCAATGTGCTCACGCTCGTCGGCCAGGGCGTCGACGTCGTCGTCGGCACGACCGGTTGGACCGATGACAAGCTCGACGCGGTGCGCGCCGCGCTCGCGGCCGCGCCGCGCGAAGGACAGAGCGTCTTCATCGCGCCGAATTTCGCGATTTCCGCTGTGCTCGCCGATTATTTCGCGCGTCTCGCCGCGCCGTATTTCGAATCCGCGGAAGTCATCGAGCTGCACCATCCGGACAAAGTGGACGCGCCTTCGGGCACGGCGATCCACACCGCGCAGGGCATCGGGGATGCGCGCGCGAAGGCGGGTCTGGGTGCCGTCCCGGACAATACGCAGACCGATGGCGGCTCGCGTGGCCAGGTCGTCAACGGCGTCCATGTGCACGCCGTGCGCCTGCGTGGCCTCAACGCGCATGAGGAGGTGCTGTTCGGCAACGCCGGCGAGCAGCTCGTCATCCGCGCCGACAGTTTCGACCGCGGCTCGTTCATGCCGGGTGTGCTGCTCGCGGTGCGCAAGGTCGCGTCGCATGAGTTCCCGGGATTGACGGTCGGTCTCGACCATTTCCTCGACCTGTGACGTTCTTCAGTTGACGATATTCAGCTGACGTTCTTCAGCTGACGATATTCAGTTCGACAACATCCCACTGTTTCACGGATGTTCCACAGCGCCGCGCATATCGTGACGCGTATATCGGCGTATATCACGGTGTGTGCGTGGAACATCCACATCCGCGCGGCTGCGCGCGTCCTAACCGACAAGTACCGTTGCAGCTATGACAGACGGAACCATGCATCTTCTTGACCCCGCCCCGTTCGGGCGTGTCCTTCCCGCGATGGTCACGCCGATGAAGGATGACGGATCGATTGATTACGACGCCGCGCAGGCGGTCGCGAAACAGCTTGTCGCCGACGGCGCCGACGGTCTTGTCGTCAACGGCACGACCGGTGAATCGCCGACGACGCATATGGATGAGAAAGTCGACCTCGTCCGCGCCGTCAAGGAGGTCGTCGACGTCCCCGTCATCTCCGGTGCCGGTTCGAATGACACCGCGCACACGGTGCGCATGGTCGAGCAGACGCAGGAGGCGGGCGCGGACGCCGTGCTCGTCGTCTGCCCGTATTATTCGCGCCCGTCGCAGCAGGGCATCTTCTATCATTACCGCGCCGTCGACGAGTCCGCAGACAAACCGATCATCGTCTATGACGTCCCGGGCCGCACGGGTGTGCGCATCGCGCTCGACACCTACTGCCATCTGTCCGAACTCGACCATGTCCAGGCGGTCAAGGACGCGACGGGCGACATCGCGGGCGCCGTGCGCAAGCGTCTTGAGACGGGGCTCACGTGGTATTCGGGTGATGACGCGCTCTATCTGCCGTTCCTGTCGATCGGCGCCGTCGGTATCATCTCCGTCGTCGCGCATGCGGCCGCGCATCCGATGCGTGAGCTCGCCGAAGCCTTCGACCGCGGTGACATCCATCGCGCACAGGAGCTCGCGAACCGCATCGCGCCCGCGATCGACGCGATGAACGGCACCGGGTTCCAGGCCGTCATGGCGAAGGCGGCGCTGTATGTGCGCGGGGTCCTCGACAGCACCGTGATGCGTCTGCCGAACGTCGGTCCGACGCCCGAACAGATCGAGGTCGTGCGCGCGGGAATGCAGGCGAGCGGCCTGATCGACTGAACGCGTCAGCGTCGCGCCGTAAGCTGGCGGACGCCGCCGAGATGGACGCCGCCACAATGGACGCCGACAATGTGCGATTGCATGCGTCGCGTGCAATCGCATTGTCATATCGTCGGCGGTCACACGACGCACACCGCCGCACACGTCCGCCATCGTCCACTGCAGTAGACATGTCCACACACGCACGTCCGCGCCGTCCGGTTGCACAGTTTGGCGCACGGTGATTGCGCCATGAGCTGCAAGTGCGCCGTTGGCGCCCCACGACGGTTCCTGGTGGCGATACACTGTGAGCAGAATGAGCATAATGAATGACGATTGTGAGCCGATGACCACCCGCCTCATCGCCGTACCGAACGATGCCGGTCGCGCATCCACACAGGCGCCGGACACGATCGTATGAAGCCTCGCCGCGCGCACAGGCGGGCGGCACGTAAGAGAAACCAACAACAGAACCATGACAGAGACAACAACAACCACGCATGTGCGTGGATCGAAGAGGAAGACCACACAGACGGCGCAGGAGGCCGCCGAACTCGCCGTCGAATCGCTCAGTGAGCAGACGGCGAAGACGACGCGCACACGCAAGACGTCGTCGAAGTCCACGTCGTCGAAATCGGCGTCGACGAAGAAGGCGACGCGCACGCGCAAGTCGAACGCGAAGTCGGACGCTAGAAAGGCGCGCACACGTGCGCTCGCGACGTCGGACACGAGTGATGAGAACCGCATCGCGCCGCCGAAGTACCGTAAGGGTTCGATGCGCATCGTGCCGCTCGGTGGCCTCGGTGAGATCGGCCGCAACATGAACGTCATCGAATACAACGGGCATATCCTGCTCATCGATTGCGGTGTGTTGTTCCCGGAGGAGGAGCAGCCGGGCGTCGACCTCATCCTCCCTGATTTCAACTACATCAAGGACCGTCTTGACAAGGTCGAGGCGCTTGTGCTCACGCATGGCCACGAGGACCATATCGGCGGCGTCCCGTATCTGCTCAAGATGCGTCCGGACATCCCGCTCATCGGTTCGAAGCTCACCCTTGGTTTCGTCGAGGCGAAATGCAAGGAACACCATCTCGATCCGGAGATGATCGAGGTCAAAGGCCGCGACAAGCTCAAGGTCGGTCCGTTCAACCTTGAATTCGTGACCGTCACCCATTCGATCCCGGACGCGCTCGCCGTGTGCGTGCGCACGCCTGCGGGTTCGCTCATCGACACGGGCGACATCAAGCTTGACCAGCTGCCGCTCGACCATCGTGTGACCGATCTTGTCGAGTTCGGCAAGCTTGGCGAACAGGGCATCGACCTGCTGATGATGGATTCGACGAACGCCGAGGTGCCTGGGTTCGTCAAGCCGGAGACGTCGATCGGTCCCGCGCTCGACCAGGTGTTCGCGACGGCGACGCGCAAGATCATCGTCGCGAGCTTCTCGAGCCATGTGCACCGTGTGCAGCAGGTCGTCGACGCCGCGCACAAGTATGGCCGCAAGGTCGTCTTTGTGGGCCGTTCGATGGTGCGCAACATGGCGATCGCCGCCGACCTCGGCTACCTGCACCTGCCGGAGGACACGGTCATCGACCTGAAGAAGGCGAAGGACTACCCGGACAACAAGCTCGTCTACATGTGCACCGGTTCACAGGGCGAGCCGATGGCCGCGCTCGGCCGCATCGCCGACGGCAACCACCGCGACATCACGATCAACGAGTTCGACACGGTCATCCTCGCGAGCTCGCTGATCCCGGGCAACGAGCACGGCGTGTACAAGGTCATCAACAAGCTCGTGCAGCTTGGCGCACGCGTCGTCAACCGTGACAATGCGGCCGTGCACGTCTCCGGACATTGCAACGAGGGCGAGTTGCTGTACATGTACAACATCGTCAAGCCGAAGAACGCGATGCCGATCCACGGTGAGAACCGCCACCTCGTCGCGAACGGCCTGATCGCCGTCAAGACCGGCATCGACCCGGAGAACGTCGTGCTCGCCGAAGACGGCGACGTCGTCGACCTCTACCATGGCAAGGCCGCGATCGTCGGCTCGGTGCCGTGCGGGTACATCTACGTCGATGGCGATTCGGTCGGCGAACTGACCGACGAGGAGCTCGAAAAGCGCCGTATCCTCGGCTCCGAGGGCTTCGTCTCGTGCTTCGCCGTCGTCGACACGGACGCGTCCGAGGTCGTCTCGGGGCCGAAGGTGTATCTCAACGCCGTCGCCGAGGACGAGAAGGAATTCGAAAAGGTGCGCCATCAGATCGTCGAACAGCTGCGCGATGCGATGATGACCGGCACGAAGGACACGTACAAGCTGCAGCAGATCATGCGCCGCACGCTCGGCGGCTGGGTCGCGCGCGAACTGCACCGCAAGCCGATGATCGTGCCCGTCGTCGCCGACATCGCAGCCGACATGGACACGATGGAAGGCTACGCGAACTGACGGCCACGCGCACCGCGTGCACGAAGAACCATGAACGGCGCCGCCGTACGCCCGGCGGCGCGATACCAACGAAGTGAAGGAGCAGTATGCCAGGAGCCAATCTCACGCGCGTCGAAGCGCAGGAACGCAAATCGGTCGTCCAATACCCGATCCATTACGCCGTCGACCTTGATCTCACACAGGGCGACAAGACGTTCGTCTCGACATCGACGGTCGAATTCGACGCGACGCCGGGGGAGAGCACATTCCTCGACCTCATCGCCGACGAAGTGACGAAGGTCGCCGTCAACGGGACCGAACTCGACCCGAACGAGGTCTTCGACGACGATCGTATCCAACTCAACGACCTCGCCGAACACAACACGGTGACCGTCACCGCGCTGTGCCGCTATTCGACGACCGGTGAAGGCCTGCACAGGAGCGTCGACCCGTCCGACGGCAACGTCTACCTGTATTCGCAGTTCGAAGTGCCGGACGCGCGCCGCGTCTACGCCGTGTTCGACCAGCCCGACCTCAAAGCCGTGTTCGATTTCACCGTCACGGCGCCCAAGTCGTGGATCGTCACGTCGAACATGCCCGTCGCCTCCGTCGCCGACCTCGACCGGATGACGATGGACGGCACCCTCGCCGGCAAACCGTCCGAAACGACGAAGCGTTGGACCTTCGCGCCGACTCCGACGATGAGCTCCTACCTGACCGCGATCTGCGCCGGCCCGTACGCCGAATGGCATACGACGTACGAGAACGAGGACGGCCGCACCATCCCGATGGCGCAATACTGCCGCCAGGCGCTCAAAGACGACTTCGCGAAAGACGTCGACTACCTGTTCGACATCACGAAGAAAGGCTTCGCGTTCTACGCGAAGACGTGGGGCGTGCCCTACCCGTACGCGAAATACGACCAGATCTACGTGCCCGAATACAACGCGGGCGCGATGGAGAACATCGGCATGGTCACGATCCGCGACTCCTACGTGTTCTCGTCGAAGGTGACCGACGCGCTCGCCGAGCGCCGCGTCGTGACGGTCCTGCACGAGCTCGCGCACATGTGGTTCGGCGACTATGTGACGATGAAATGGTGGAACGACCTGTGGCTCAACGAGTCGTTCGCCGAGTTCACGTCGACGCTCGCGACCGCCGAAGCGACCGAATGGCACGACGCATGGGCGACGTTCTGCTCGGGTGAGAAAAGCTGGGCGCTCAACCAGGACCAGCTGAGCACGACACATCCGATTGTCGCGCCGATCAACGACCTCAACGACACCTACGTCAACTTCGACGGCATCACCTACGCGAAGGGCGCGTCCGTCCTCAAGCAGCTCGTCGCATACGTCGGCCGTGACAAGTTCTTCGCAGGCATCAACCACTACCTGTACCGCCACGCATACTCGAACGCGACACTCAACGACCTGCTGTCGGAACTCGAACAGACCTCCGGTCGCGACCTCAAGACGTGGAGCGAGAAGTGGCTGGAGCAATCGGGCATCAACACGATCTCGACCGACGTCGCGACCGCCGACGACGGCACGATCACGACACTCACGCTCACGCAAAGCGCGCCCGAAGCACACCCCGTGCTGCGCCCGCACCGCCTCGCCGTCGGCTTCTACAACGAGGACGCGGCAAGCGGCAAGATCGTGCGCACCGACCGTATCGAACTCGACGTCGACGGCGCGACGACGATCGTACCCGCCGCCGGCAAAGCGAAGCCCGCGTTCATCCTCGCGAACGACGACGACCTCACCTATACGAAACTGCGGTTCGACGACGATTCCCTCGCGTTCGCGCTCGCGAACCTGTACCGCTTCGACGATGCGCTCACACGCGCCGTCATCTGGCTCGCGCTGTGGGACATGACACGTGACGCCGAACTCGCCGCGACCGATTTCATCGACACGACACTCAAACTGCTGTCGACCGAAACCGAATCGACGACGTTCCGCTACGCGCTCGCGACGCTCTCAACGACCGTATGGCACTACACCGACCCGGCGAAGCGCACGCTCATCGCGCGCCATGTGGCCAACGCGCTGCTCACGCTCGCGAAGCGCGCGCCCGCAGGCTCCGACATGCAGTTCCAGCTCGCGTCCGCCTACCTGAGCTACGGCGTCGAAGGCGACGACGCATTCGCCGACACCGTGCGCGGCCTGCTCGACGGTTCGCTCGTGCTCGAAGGCCTCGAACTCGACAACAACTTCCGCTGGTCGCTCGTGCGCGCGCTCGCGTCCGTCAACGCGATCAAGGACGAGGACATCGACGCCGAACTCCAGCGCCGCGACACGACCGAGAACCGCGAATTCGCCTATGGCGCCCGCGCCGTGCGCGCGACCGCCGACGCGAAGGCGTGGGCATGGGATCAGGCGTTGCACAACGCGGACCTGACGAACAGCCAGCTCGAAGAGGTCGCGCGCGGCTTCGCGGGCACGCCAAGTCAGGCGCTCGCCGACCCGTATGTCGACGAATACTTCGCGCAGGCCGAATGGATCTGGAAGAACAAGTCCTTCCATATGGCCGAGGCGCTCCTTGAGGGACTCTATCCGGGCTACGCCGATCCGGCGAAGCTCGTCGAAGCGGGCAACGCGTGGCTCGACGAGCACAAGGACGCGGACAACGCGCTCAAGCGCATCGTCCGAGGCAATGTCGAGGCGTCCGAACGCACGCGCGACGTCGCCGCGTTCAACACGTCGGTCACTGAGACCGTCGATACCGTCGAGGGCTGAGCGCAGCCGTCCTGACGTGATGATGGGGCGGTCCACGGTGATCACCGTGGACCGCCCCATCCATATGGTCGGTATGCGACGCCGTCAGTATTTGTCGAGGATTTCGTCAATCCGGTCCTGTACTCCATCGTAATCATCGTTGATGGCCTGACGTGCGTCTGGATCCTTTTCCGTAGTCAGTTTGATGAGATCCTCGACCAGACGCCTATTCAGGTCTTCCAGCATACGGCAATCCGCATCGGAAAACCCAAGTTGTCTGTAGATGCCGGTCATGTAGGCGGAGAAATAACTGGGATCCCTGTATGTGACCGCCATCATCATCATATCGTTCATCTTATCGAGGGAATCGGCATTGTCGGACGCACGGGCATCGCCTGTGGCGGCATCGGAGGCGCCCGCTCCCGAATTGTCGTTCATCATTTTGTCGTAGTCGGGAGCGTAGTGGCCGTAGTTCTTCATGCGGCAGTAGCCGTTCGCATCACATTCGAACGCGTCGGTGTCGTCGGACATGTCTTCGCCATCTGAGGCGTCCGTTGCGTCATTTTTTGTCTTGCCACCACGCTGTGTTGTTCCATTGGCGTCCTGCGATTGCGATGTGGTCGGCTGTCCGGAGCCGTTGTCCTGTTGCGCATTCGTATCCTTGTCATCATTGACGCTCACGATGAGCCATATCAGCACACCGACGAGTATGACGGCGAGCGCGGCGACCGCCCAGAAAATACCACCGCTTGTACCAGGGGACCGCGTCCGTTGCGCCGTTGGATGGCCACGGTCCGCCCGCAGGCGTCGGCTGTGGGCCGTTCTCATATGGTGTTTGGTAGTGCGGGTACTGCGGCTGCTGTTGGTTCCCCTGATTCCATTGGTAGCCGTTGGGTGTGCTCATGGCGCTCCTTGTTCATGTCATGGGTATTGGGCTGATGGGTTGGATGTGTGGGTTCACGTATCTGCGTCAGGGTTGCCGAGTGGACCGGGCGTGATCGCACGCTCGGATTACGGCGCTGATCTGGTATGACAACGGTGTCATGAACGAGAGATGGTTTGGTGAATGTCGTGCCAATTGGATCCTTCCGTTTCGATGGGTGTCCTTGTTGTTCTTGTCTCCCAACTTGTATCCTTCAGCGTACGGTATACGTGAGATTGTGTGGTGGATGTTGTCGTATATTGGCATGCACACTATGACGAGATGTGGATGATATCAGTAGTAATATCCTCTTTCGTTATGAGATGCGCAATGAGCATAATTTGGCATTTCGTGCATGTGTGTGTTACTTTTCCACCATGTCGCATCGTGGTGTGGCTGCCATCAGGGATGGGAAGTGGTGCGGGGATTGCTTCGCAGTATCGACCAAACGCTAGTGACAACGTTTTCAGTGACCTATATGGGCATGACTGGGCAATGGGGCGGATCCTGAGGGTGTCAGACGGCAATGCCTGACAAAGCGTACGCATACAGTCTCCAAAACGTAAAGGGTGAAAATGGCGGGACGGATTGCAGCCGGCGCATGTGCGCTTGCGCGCAAATCGATGGAACCATGCAATGGTCTGGTCAAGCAGGGGACTGAAGGAAAATGATGGATGTCACGGTGCAGAGGATTGCAATGCGGTTGCGTTGTGGTGTGGCGTCGGTGTGCGCCGCTGTGTGCGCGGTGGTGTTGGCGGTCGCGCCGTCGGCGTTGGCCGTGGATACGGGGCTGTGGTATGTCGATGACACGGGTGTGCGTGATGTGTGGGCGCAGGGGATTACCGGCAGGGGTGTGAAGGTGGCGATGCTGGATGTAGATGTGGTGTCCGACTATCCGGCGTTGAAGGAAGCGGACATGTCCTACAGACTCATCCTGCCGGATGGTGCTACGAGATGCCATGCGGACTCGGACTCGGACGTGGTATTGACGGTGGAAGATCCGTCGAAAAAGAGTTCATCAGGCATTCTGTCAACGCATGGCACGGAAGTGGCGAGCATGATTGTGGGATCAGGCAAGGGATATGACGGAAATCTGGGCATGATGGGCGTGGCCCCGGACGCGAGTGTCACCTCATATCCGGTCGGCATCTCCAGATCTAGCTCCTCTCTAAACGATACGACCTGTATGACCGATGGTAACCGTGTGATAAAGGTGAAGGATGTGTTGGCGGCTGCGGTTGATGATGGTGCGCGTGTAGTGAACATGTCGTTCGGTACGGCGGAGCTTCCTGACGTGGATACGTATGTCAGGGCGTTGCGCAAGGGTGTGGTCATCGTGAACGCGAGGGCGAACACGGATAAGCCTGGTACCGATGATCTGGTGGGTGAGCCGATGGATGTGACGTATTTCCCGGGGACGTTGACGGTGAGCGCGGTGGGTCCGGAAGGTAAGTTGAGTGAGGGCCCGTCGGATACGAAGGACGGCAATGTGTCGTTTGTGGCTCCGGGTGTGGGCATCGCCATTCCGAGCCAGTCCGATTCCAAGAAGTTGAGTGCTGATGGTCAGGGTAATTCGTTGGCGGCGCCGATGGTGGCGGGGTATCTGGCATTGATGATGCAGCGGTGGCCGGATGCAACGGGTAATCAGGTCCTGCAGGCGTTGGTACGTTCGACGAAGAACAACCCGTGGGGTGCGGGCAAGCTGGATCCTGAGCACAAATACGGGTATGGGCAGCCTGATGTGGCGAAGCTGTTGTCGACAGACCCGTCGCAGTATCCGGACATCAATCCTCTGTTGGAGGCGGCGGTGACGAACAGCGAGGCGCATGAGCAGACGCAGGGCATGTATACCGACCGTACGGATTCGTTCTGGAAGAAGACGTTGTGGGGCCATACCGAGCCGTTCCCGGAGTCGATCGATGTGCAGCGTGACGCGGTGAAGGTCGGTGTGGAGTATGAACGGCAGAAGACGGCGTGGGCGCAGGTTGAGCAGTGCCGTAAGGACGGTGGTTCGGATTGCATGCGATACTCGGCGACGGCGACGGCGGACAAGGCCGACGAGTTCGTGCCCGAGGAAGTCAAGCCGGGTTCGTTCACTGAGTACGACTATCTGTACGCGTCTGATGAGAATGATGAGCAGGAGAGGGCTTCCCCCGAGGCATATGCGTCATCGCAGACTTCGGTGCAATCGGTGTGGAGGCGCCTGCCGGTGTGGGCATGGGCGTTGATCATCGTGGTCCTTGTGCTGTTTGTGTTGATCGCCGTGCTGGTAATCAACCATCGTAAGCAATCATCTCCGTCAAAGCGGCGGATATGATCCCAGCGAAGGTGGTATTGAACAAACGCCACCATACCGCCGTTCATGTTTTATCGCATGGTGGTACGCTCAGGCGCATGTCAGCGTACCGCGGTGCGGGATGTGTCCGCGATGGTACGCTCAGACCCGTGTCAGCGTACCGTTTCGCTCGGCATCGCAATGGGCGCGGGTGCAGTAGAATCGTGCACGTGTGGTCCGGCCGTATGGTTTGGTCGGATCCGGTCTTGGATGCATATAAGTGAGGACGATATGCCACGTATGTTTGGAACCGACGGTGTCCGCGGTCTCGCCAACCGTGATCTGACCGCGCAGCTCGCGCTCGACTTGGGGGACGCCGCCGTGCGCGTGCTCGGCGACGATGATGGGACAAACGACCGGAAGACAGGGCGCCGCCGCGCACTCATCGGACGTGACACGCGCGTCTCGGGCGATTTCCTGTCGAACGCGCTCGCCGCAGGCATGTCCGCGGGTGGATTCGACGTCATCGACGCGGGCATCATCCCGACACCGGGCGTCGCATATCTGACGAGCGTACTCAATGTGGAAATGGGCGCCGTCATTTCCGCATCGCACAATCCGATGCCAGACAACGGCATCAAGTTCTTCGCACGTGGCGGTTTCAAACTCCCGGACACGAAGGAGGACGAGATCGAAGCGGTCCTCGGACAGGATTGGGAACGTCCGACGGGAGCGGGCGTGGGACGTGTGAGCCACGATTCGAACACGGCGACGAACATGTACATCGACCACCTCGTCGCGACCGTCGCTCCGATTGTCGACGGTACGCAGACGAAACCACTCAAGGGACTCAAGGTCGTCGCCGACTGCGCGAACGGCGCGACGTCCGTCGTCGCGCCGGAGGCGCTGCGCCGCGCCGGTGCCGACGTCATCGTCATCAACGCGTCACCTGACGGATACAACATCAACAAGAACGCGGGTTCGACACACACCGAGCAGCTGCAGGCGATGGTCAAGGCGTCCGACGCCGACCTCGGCGTCGCGTTCGATGGAGACGCGGACCGCTGCCTCGCAGTCGACGAAGACGGCACGCTCGTCAACGGCGACCAGATCATGGGCATCCTCGCGCGCGCGAAGCAGCGCGAAGGCAAACTCAACCACGACACGCTCGTCGTGACCGTCATGAGCAACCTCGGCCTCAAACTCGCGCTCAAGGACATGGGCATCAAGACCGTGCAGACGAACGTCGGCGACCGCTATGTGCTCGAGGAGATGCTGCGCGGCGACTACAGCCTCGGCGGCGAACAATCCGGACACGTCATCAACCGCGAATTCGCGACGACGGGCGACGGCACGCTCACGGCGCTCACGTTGTGCAAGGAGATCGTCGATTCCGGACGCAGCCTCAAAGACCTCGCAGCCGACTTCCCGCAGCTGCCGCAGCAGCTCATCAACGTGCCGAACGTCGACAAGATGGCGGCGAAGACGAACGAGGCGGTCCTCGCCGCCGTCGCGCGTGAGGAGGAACTGCTCGGCGACACCGGGCGCGTCCTGCTGCGCCCGTCGGGCACCGAACCGCTCGTGCGCGTCATGGCGGAAGCCGCGACACAGGAACAGGCGGACGAAGTCACGGCGCGCCTCGCGAAAGTCGTCGCCGACGAACTCGCGCTGTGACGCGCGCGTGAACCAACAATCACCACGGAAGACCGAGAACGGAAGAACGAGAAGGAGAAACGGATGTTCGGATCGAACAAACGCGTCGACATCGCACTCAATAGGGACGTCGAACGACTGCTCAAAACGGCGGAGAACGGCGTGCTGCCGATCGTCGAAGCGGGCGAACCGGTCCTGCGCGCGCAATGCGTGCGCTACGACGGGCAGCTGAGCAAACACACGCTCGACAAACTCATCGAAACGATGCGCACGACGATGCTCGACGCCCCCGGCGTCGGCCTTGCGGGACCGCAGATCGGGCTCAACCTTGCGCTCGCGGTCGTCGAGGACCATGCGGACGCGGACGACGACCCGCGTGAGATCGCCGAATTCCCGTTCCACGTGATCATCAACCCGTCGTATGCGCCGGTCGGGGAGGAGACGCGCTCGTTCTATGAAGGATGCCTGAGTTTCGAAGGGTATCAGGCGGTGCGCAAACGTTGGCTCGACATCATCGCGCGGTGGCACGACGAGAACGGCAAACCACACGAGGAACGTCTGCACGGATGGCCGGCGCGTATCTTCCAGCACGAAACCGACCATCTGAGCGGCGAACTCTATATCGACAACGCGGAGATCCGCAGCCTGACGACCGTCGAGAACCTCGAGGACTTCTGGTGCGAGGACCCCGTCCCGACGGAGGCCGCGAAAACCCTCGGCTTCACGCTCTGACGCCCCACAGTGCCCACCGCGCTGCACCTATGCCGCACTCCGGTACGCTGGGCGCCGCGTCAGCGTACCGGAGTGCGGAATGCGCATGCGCACGACTGCGCGCACACAGGAAACGCCGGTAAATGGTGCAATCGGGGGATACGCACCAATTACCGGCGCCGATATATAGTTGTCAGCAAAAAAGATTCACAAATAAACATGAAATCAATGATTTTCCCGATATCAACTATGGAAAACCGTAAATGATTATGCCTTGATTGAAACAGTTTCCGCATAACAGCCATCCGAACCTAACGTGTGCCATAGCAAACAGGACAACGAAGGATGGCAATGACCATGGCGGAACTCACCGAAGCCCAACAGGCGGCGCTCGCGAAGGCGGACAGGCAGGACATCAACGGCTGGCACTACATCACCGTGGAAGGGGAGCCATACGAGATCGGCTTCGAGCACGGCTACCTGCTCGTCGACGAATTCAAGGATGCGATTCGCGTCTACACGCATATGACGCTCGAGACGCTCGGCATGGATTACGAGTTCTTCGTCAAGCAGGCCGTCAAGCTGCACAAGGACAAGATCCCGCAGGAATACCTCGATGAGATGCAGGGCATGGCGGATGGATTCACGGCCGGTGGCTTCCCGACGACGCTCGACGACGTGATCGGATGGAACGCGTGGATGGAACTGACCGGCTACTGGTGGCCGCAGATCGCCGCGCAGTATTCGAACAACCCACCGATGGGGCCGAAGGGTTCGCATTGCACGGGCTTCGTCGCGACCGGTTCTGCGACGACCGACGGACGCCCCGTCATCGCGCATGAAAGCTTCGACGACTTCTGGAGCGGACAGTACTTCAACGTCTGCGAAATGATCAAGCCGAGCCACGGGTTCGCGATGAAGATGCAGACGATCCCCGGATACATCAGTTCGATGACCGATTTCTACGTGACGTCCGCGGGACTCGCGATCACGGAGACGACACTCGCGGGCTTCGTCGGCTACGACGTCGACGGTGTCCCCGAATATGTGCGCTCGCGCAAGGCGTCGCAATACGCGCACACGATTGACGAATGGGTTGGGATCGAGAACGACGGCAACAACGGCGGATACGCGAACATCTGGCTGCTCGCGGACACGAACACGAACGAGATCGCGCGCTACGAGCAGGGCCTCAAGCACCAGGAGCTGCTGCGTACGAAGGATGGTTGGTACTACGGCTGCAACGCCGCGCACAATCCGCGTATCCGCAATCTCGAATGCGTCGACAACGGCTACAACGACCCGCGCCAGCAGACGGGCGGCCGTCGCACGCGCCTTGAGCAGCTCATGCCCGAGGTCGCCGGACGCATCGACGACGATATGGCGAAGAAGATCCTCGCCGACAAATTCGATCCGTACTTGGGATACGAATGCGCGAGTTCGCGTGACATCTGCGCCCATTACGACTGCGATCCGCAGTATTACGCGGACGATCCGCACGGTGTGTGGAACGTGCCGTTCTTCCCCGGTGGTTCGTGCGACGGCAAGTGCGCGGACGCCGACGACATCGTGAACATGCGCATGTGGGGCATCTTCGGACGCGCGGATGGCGAACCGTTCGACGCGGCCGCGTTCCTGCGCCAACATCCGCAGTGGAATTGGCAGGAAGGGTACCTGTATGACCGTCCGAGCCAGCCGTGGACGTTGTTCGAGTGACCGACCGCCGCGCACGACGCCACACGATACGAATTCAGGACTTATTTCGAGTAAGCGCAACGGTTAGGAGAAAGGATCCATCATGGAACTAACCAAGGAAGATCTGCTGAAGATGGCAGACGCGTACAAGAAGGACGCCGCTCAGCAGATCGCGGAGCAGGCCGTCAAGAACAATGGCATCCACGCCTCAAGCGAACGTGAGCACGTCGTCGTGACGAAGAACAATTTCGTGTTCTCCGTCGACGTGGATGATGAAGCCGTCGCGAACCAGCGCCAGTCCGGCCGTTGCTGGATGTATTCGGCGCTCAACTTCCTGCGGTTCCATATGGAGAAGAAGCTCAAGCTGCCGAAGGGCAGCTTCGAGCTGTCGCAGGCGTACAACTTCTTCTATGACAAGCTCGAGAAATCGAACTTCTTCATGGAGAACATCGTCAAGTACGCGGAAAGCGACCTTGATGACCGCCGCGTCGACTTCCTGCTCGCAACCCCGCAACAGGACGGCGGTGACTTCGACCCGATCGTCGCACTCGTCGAGAAGTATGGTGTCGTCCCTGAGGAGGCGATGCCGGAGACGGCGGCGACGAAGAACTCGTCCGAGCTCGACGCGCTGCTCAACCGCATGCTGCGCGAGGACGCGTACGCGTTGCGCAAGCTTGTCGCGGACGGCAAGTCGGATGCAGACATCGACGCCGCGCGCAAGGACATGCTGTCCGACATCTACCGCGTGCTGTGTGTGAGCTTCGGCGAACCGCCACA
>Dunbar_p2__coassemble_845_pt1 | contig 55940 bp, 38 predicted proteins | sample Dunbar_p2__metabat2_high_PE_041 | metagenome-assembled genome bin Dunbar_p2 | reverse complement strand
GCGCCGGTTGGCAGGCTTCGAACACGATGAACGTGATGCGTTGGGGCGACAACATGCGCAACGTGGCCGTGACCGAAGGCGACAAGACCGAGGCCGAGCGCGTGTTCGGTGCCTCGATCAACACCTGGGCCGTTAACGAGCTTGTAGCCGCCTATGACGCGGTCAAGGAGGATCAGGTCAAGGACCTCATCGAGGGCTACAAGGCGAAGTACGAGATTGCGCCCGAGCTGCTCGACAAGGACTATGATTCGCTGTTCATCGCCGCGCGCGAGGAATGCGCGATGGTGAACATGATGCGCGCGAACAATTGCACGGCCGGCGTAGACAACTTCGAAGACCTGGGCGCCCTGCCACAGCTGCCGGGCGTCGGCCCGCAGCGCTTCCCGTCCGAATACGGCTGGGGCTTCTCGGCCGAAGGCGACTGGAAGACGGCGGTGCTCGTGCGCATCGGAGCCGTCATGGGCTACGGCCTTGACGGTGGCGCTTCGCTCATGGAGGACTACTCCTACAACTTCACGCCCGGCAACGAGATGATCATGGGCTCGCACATGCTGGAGGTCTCGCCGTCCGTCGGCACGATCGCCAAGCCGCGCCTTGAGATCCATCCGCTCGGCATCGGCGGCAAGGCCGACCCCGTGCGTCTCGTGTTCACGGTCGCGCCGAAGCAGGATGCGGTCGTCGTGTCGCTCGCCGACGTTCGCACTCGGTTCCGCATGCTGATGAATGTCGTCGACGTCGTCGAACCGCTCGGTTCGCTCGACAAGCTGCCGTGCGCGCGTGCGCTGTGGAAGCCCGAGCCGAGCCTCGAGGTCTCCGCCGAATGCTGGCTGCGCGCGGGCGGCTCGCACCACACGTGCATGACGACCTCGGTCGGACGTGAGGCGTGGGAGGACTTCGCGCGCATCGCAGGCGTCGAACTCGCGACGATCGACGCGGAGACGACGCCCCGCGCATTCGCGCGCGAACTCGAGATCGAGGACATGTACCACGAACTCGCGAACCGCCACTGACCAATCATCAGTGGTATCGATAATCAAATAACTGAACTCCTTTCTTCTCCTTCCTTCCCCTCGGCGGTGCGCCGACGTCCACAACGGGCGTCGGCGCACCGTCTTTTCCCGTACACGGGAGCTTCGTATGCGGTGCTAGCATCGGCAGATAGAGAAACGACAAAACGAACCACCGACGGACCATCCACAGAAAGGCGCGCCATGGGCACCCACAGCGAACAGCATCCGGACATCCCCCTCATCACACTGCACGACGGTACGCGGATTCCGCAGATCGGCCTCGGTGTGCTGCGCATCGACGACGAAGGTGTCGTACCCGTCGTCGAATCGGCATTGGAAGTCGGCTACCGTCACATCGACGGCGCCGCCGGCTACAACAATGAGGAAGGCGTCGGGCGCGCGCTCGCCGCGACCGGATACAACACGGGCGAGCAACGCGCGTCGTTGTGGATGACAACGAAACTACGCGATTCCGAACAGGGATACGATTCCGCGATGCGCGCGTTCGACCATTCCCTCGACCTGCTGCGGCTCGACTACGTGGACATGTATATGATCCACTGGCCGACACCGTTCGACTGGCGTAGCGGCGAGACGTGGAAGGCGTTCCGCGCACTGCGTGACGAAGGACGTGTGCGCACGCTCGGTGTCTGCAATTTCATGCCCGAGCACCTCGACCGGCTGTTCGATGAAACGGGGGAGTACCCGACCGTCAACCAGATCGAACTGCACCCCACATGGCAGCAGCGTGACGTCGTCGCGTACTGCCGCGCCCACGGTATCGCGGTGGAGGCGTATTCGCCGATGGCGCGCGGCGCCGACCTTGCGAACGGCGTCGTCGAGCGCATCGCCGCCGCGCACGGCGTGACGCCCGCGCAGGTCATTCTGCGCTGGCATATCGAAAACGGGACGATCATCATTCCGAAATCGGTGCACGCCGAACGCCAACGTGAGAACCTCGATCTGTTCGGCTTTGCACTCACGCCCGAAGAACATGCGCAGATCGATGCGCTCGACGGCCCGACGCGCGCCGGCCACGACCCGATGACGTTCACGTATGCGTGAGCGGAGGGTATCTTGACATCTTTGGGTGCCACGTGAGCGCTCTGTGCGCGTTTTCGGCGCAAAAAGACGAGTAGTTGGGGATCTTTGGGTGTTTTGAACTGCGGTCCGCCGTCTGGATGGGTTCCGTGATGCGATGGACAGCGCGAAGGTGCCGATAGACCCCGATCTTGTACCTGCAGGGGATTTCCGTTTCGAGGACGGTCTGGAACATGGGCGCCGTCTCTGCGCGTTGGAATCCCCTCCGACGGCGGTCTTCGCGGCGAGTGACATGCAGGCCGCAGGGGTCTACCGTGCTGCGTGGGAGACGGGTCTGCAGATACCGCGCGATCTCTCTGATGCCGATGATTGAGGGGCGTACCGCCCTGCCTGAGCATGTGGAGTTGATGACGCATCTCGTGAAACGCGCGAGCGTGGCGGCTCCCTCCGCGCGCTGACGCACATCGCTCATCTCACTACTCCGGCAGCGCGCCCGCATAGACGAACGTGAGCGGACGCCGTTTCGTGAACTCGATCAGTTCGAGGCGCTCAAGTTCATCCACGGCTTTGCGTGCGCTTTGTTTGGATAGGTTCAAATACTGTGCGGCATCATCGAGTGTCATGCCGCCCGTCGTGCCGAACGCTGCTCCCTGCATAAGGGCGTACAGTGTCCGCCGCGCATGATCGGACATATCGTGCTCACGCGCGATGTCATCGCACTGTGTGCTGAGCGCGCTCAAACGGTTCAGCCGCTGTGTCAGCTGCTCGATGAGTGCGCGTTGCGCCTGCGCTATGCAGTCGAGCAGTATCTGGACGAAGAACGTGAGTTCGCCGTGGTTGAGTGGTTGTTCCACGCTACCGAACGCCTTGTAGTACCGCTGCCGGTTGTCGGCGATCGTGCGCGACAACGAAAGCACGGTCGGCAGCGTGAGCGTGGACTGCAGATTCAGTGCGAGCAGATAGCGGCCCATGCGGCCGTTGCCATCGTAGAACGGATGTGTGTATTCGAACAGGAAATGCGCGGCCGCGGCAGCCAGAACCGGTGGCATCTGTTCGGACTTCATCAAGGTGAGCATCTGGGTGAGCAGCTCATCGATGCGGCCTTCGGTATGTGCGCCGGTATGCACGACCCGTTCGCCGGCGCCGATGATATCCACGTCGTCTTTGCGGAACCGTTCACCATCGGGGCGGTCTTCGTCGGCGATCTCATCGCCTATGACATCGTCGTAGATCGCACGTAAGTCGTCAAGTGTCTGCGGCAGTCGCACATGTTCATCGGTCAGGCCAAGGTAGAGTCGGGCGAACTCCGTGAACCGCACGGTGCGGTAAGGGTCGCGGGGTGCGGGCGGCACGGTGTGCCCGATTTTGTGTTGCGCGGTTTCGACGGCGTCCTGTACCTCTTTGCGTGTGCTGCGTACCCCTTCGATGTCGTTCGTCGAAAGGATTTCCTCACTGATCGCATGGAGGATGTAGTTGTGTTTCATGATGCGCGGGATGCCGTTCCACAACACCGCGATCGAACGCTCCTGCACAAGCACATCGTTGAGTTGACATATGAGTTCGCGCGGCATACCGACGAACAATTCCCCCAGTTTCGTCGTGATTCCGGTGCGGAATGTGGAATCCGCGGTCAAGCGTGCTTGGGCGAGCTCTTCGAGATGTGCGTCGCGAGCTGTGGACGTATCCATGTGGAACAACGTGGCGAGTGGTCGGTACTCATCTGCCATCTGACGCCCCTTATGGATACTACGTGGTAATAGGAGCATTCTACCGCATGCTGAGGCTTCTTATTGATACAAACTATCAATAAGAACACGCGATATGCAGTGTATCGACGATGTTGAGGTCTCTTATTGATAGTTTGTATCAATAAGAGACCGTGGGTATCGTATCTGGGTATCTTTGGGTGTTTTCAGATACAGGTTGTTTCGGGGCGAGGACGAGGGTTGGGCGCTCATTGGATACCCAAAGATGCCCAGATACGCGTGGAGGGGTGCCGCATCGCGCGCGATGCGGCACCCCTCCACGCGTATCCGCCGGAGATCAGCCGGTGTTCTGGAGGCCGGCTGCGACACCCGAAACGGTGCAGAGGATCAGGTAGATGAACCCTGCCTGCTGGCTCTTCGAGAGCTCCTCTTTGTCCACCTTCTTGCGCAGCGAACGCAGGGCGAGCACCTGCGTCACCGAAAGCGCGTCGACATACGGGGAGCGGATGCGGATCGCTTGGCCGAGCACATGGCGGTGCTGGAGCGGCCATTCGTCGCCGACGATCTTGAGCACCCAGCGGCGCGTGAGTTCCATCTCGCGCAGCACCTTGTCGCGCAGGTCGTCACGGTCGCCGAGCGCGAGGTACATCTTTGCGATGCGTTCGTCGGTCTTCGCGAGCGACATCTCGATGATGTCGATGAACGTCGAGAAGAGCGGCCATTCCTGATACGCCTTGCGCATCGTCTCAAGGTCGCCGAACGCTTCGCACGCCGAACCGAGGCCGTACCATGCGGCGAGGTTGATGCGCGCCTGCGCCCACGAGAAGATCCACGGGATCGTACGCAGGTCGTCGAGCGACTTCGCGCCAAGGCCACGCTTCGCCGGACGCGAACCGATTGGCAGCAGGCCGACCTCGGTGAGCGGCGTGACCGTCGAGAACCACGGCGCGAAGTCCGGCGTGTTGAGCAGGTCGAGGTACGTCGCGTGTGAGACCTCGTCGAGCTTCTTCGCCATCGGCGCGAACGCGTCCGTCATCTCGGTGTTCGTCTTCTCGACGCTCGGCGCGGACTGCAGCAGCGTCGCGGCGGCGACGGATTCGACGTGGCGGATCGCGAGCACCGGGTTGCCGTAGCGGGCGAAGATGACCTCACCCTGTTCGGTGAGCTTGAAGCGGCACTTGACGGAACCCTTCGGCTGCGCGAGCACGGCGCGGTTCGCCGGGCCGCCGCCACGGCCGACGGCACCGCCGCGGCCATGGAAGAGCGTCAGGTCGATGTCGTTCGCCTCGGCCCACGTCGCGATGCGCTCCTGCGCGGAATGCAATGCGAGCGTCGCGGACGTCGGACCGGCGTCCTTCGACGAATCGGAGTAGCCGAGCATGACCTCGAGCTTGCGGCCGGTCTGCTTGAGACGCGCCTGCACCTCGGGGATCTTGATCATTTCATCAAGCACGCTCACCGAGTTCTCAAGGTCCTCAAGCTGCTCGAAAAGCGGGATGACGTCGATGACGGGCGCATCGTCCGGATTCGAGAACGCGAGGCGGTTGAGCTCGTACACGTCGCGCACGTTCTTCGCGCTCTTCGTGAACGAGATGATGTAGCGGCGCGCGGCCTTGACGCCATTGCGCTTCTGGATCGCGCCGAGCGCGCGGAACGTGTCAAGCACTTCCGTCGTCATCGGCTGCAGTTCGCCGCGTTCGCCGTGCAGGCCATGCTCGCGGATGTCGTCGAGCGCGCGCGCATGCACGACCGAATGCTGGCGGAACTCCATCTCGACCATATGGAAGCCGAAGGTCTCCGTCTGCCAGATGAGGTCCTGAAGCGGGCCATAGGCGGCGCGCTTGTCACCAGCCTCGGCGAGCGAACGCTGCACGACGCGCAGATCGGCGAGGAAATCGTCGGCGCTGTGGTACATGAGGTCGGTGTCGCGCTTGATCGTGTAATGCAGACGGTCGGCCATGACGAGCATGACGGCGCGGTGCAGTTCCTTCGTCGAAATGAGCGACGCCTTGCTCGTGAGCCGTTCGCTGATCTCCTTCTGCTGGTTCCACAGCGTGTGCAGCTCGTCGCTCGGCGGCGTCGTCTCCGCCTCCATCGTCAGGTTGCGGCCGACGTTACGCGTCGCCTCCTCAAGCGCGGCGAGCACATGGTCGCTGAACTTGCGCGCGACCTGACGGCTCACCTTCGCGGTCACATTCGGGTTGCCGTCACGGTCGGAGCCGATCCAGCTGCCCGGGTGGAAGAACGCGGGGCACGCCGGTTCGACGGTGCCGGCCTTGTCGCCGAGGACCCAATCGTCGAAACGGCGGTAGACCATCGGGATCGTGTGGAACAGCGTGTTGTCGAAGATGTCGAGGATCGTGTCCGCTTCCTCGACCGGCGTCGGCTTCTTGAGCGCGATCGGCGACGTGCGGAAGAGCGCGTCGATCTCATTGTAGAGACGGCGGTAGCATTCCTTCTTGTCCGAACCACCGAGCAGACGGTATGCGGCGAGCTGGTCGGCGATGCGGCGGATCTTGCCTTCGACGGCCTTGCGGCGCGCCTCGGTCGGATGCGCGGTGAAGACAGGATGGAACTCGAGACGGTCGAGCAGCTCCTTCGCCTTCGCCGGGCCCATCTCGGCGATGAGCTGATGGTAGGCCTTCGTCATTTCGTTGACCGGATCGATCGCCTGGGTGTCATCGACGTTCGCCTCACGCTCGTGCAGGACGGAGACACGGTAGTTCTCCTCGCACAGGTTCGCGAGATGGAAATACGTCGTGAACGCGCGCGCAAGCAGCTGCGCGTCGTGCAGATTCATCGCGTCGATCGTCTTGACGGCCATCTCCAGGTCGTCGCGCTCGGGATGGGTGTCCGTGAGCACGCCGGAGAAGCGTTCCGCGCTCGCGTCGACGGCGTACTGGCGCACGGTGTCGAAGGTGTTGAGCAGCGACTCGTCATATTCGGAAAGCACCCCACGGAGAATTTCGAGGCACAGATCCATGTCCTCGTGCAGTGTGGGGGGAAGCTCACGCTCCTCGGGGGCCTTGGTCCCCAGACCGGACGTGACGATTGCCGCGTCCGCAGGCGTGATCTGTTCATTATCAGTCACATTGACCTCCTTCTAAGAACATCAGGTTGCTCGGTCTTCCGGTCATCCGCGGCTCCTCCGCGGTTGTGTTGACTGGACGTTGCGAGCCCACAGCCTTAAGTCCTCTTCGGTTGCACGCCCATTGTAGGCGCGGGGAATCGACAGACCGACCCCTTTCCCGCTGAAATGGCCATGTTTTGAGATATCGGGACGTGGTGCCTTCGCGCGCGCGGTAATAACGGTACATTATGTATCTTCATTGTCGAATTTGTCGATGTTTTGGATATTTGGTCGCACCGCTGTGCACGTCCAGCGTCCGCACATAAATGGGAACCATGAGCAACGAGCACGAACAAGGCCATGACGACCCCCACGAACCGTCCGCCGACCCTCACCACGAGCACGGAGATCCGCTCAACAGTGGCGCTTCCGCAGTGGGCAAGTTCCACTCCCATTCGATTCCGCTCGATATGGAGGACATCGAACGCGACTGGGACAAGCCGATCCAGGACGCGGGCATCGCGGCGAAGGCGAGCGTCATCGTACGCGTCGGCATGCTCGACCTCGGCGCGGGCACGGGAAGTTTCCGTGTGCGTGAGATGATGCACCGCATCGCCTACCCACTCGGCGTGCACGTGCGCGCCGACGTCAATCTCACCGACATCGAAGCCGCGTGCACCGACGGCAGCGGACGCATCACCGAAGTCGTCAATCTGCCGACGACGGGTGTCAACACCGAACGCATCTGGCTCCTCGAACATTTCGCCGACTGGTTCAGCGTCAATCTTGGCACCGGTTCGATGTACCACCGCGAAACACAAGTATCCGCGGGTCTCATGCAGCATCTCGACATGCGCGACGCGTCGCAGGTCTCCGCGGACATGGCGAAACGGCTGCGCGAAAAGCGGCATCAGGCGCGCGTCGCCGAACGCGCGGCCGCTTCCGACGCCGCCGTCGAGGATTACGAGGCGGCGCTCGCCGGCAGCGCCGCCGACGCGGACGGTGACACGAATCCCGATGCGGACGGTGAAGTCAACGAAACCGTCATCGATGCGCTCGTCCAGGCCGACGGCCGCGTCGACGACGCGGACGGCAGCGCGGAACAGCTGCAGCTGCCGCGCAAACGTCCGTTACGCGAACGCATCGCCGCACGCGCACACGAGCGTGCGCAGCGGCCGCCGCAGAACGGATACGCCGAACATTTCGACCACGTCGGCGCGGCGCGCGCGACGCATACGGTCACGGTGCGCGACGTGCACAAACGCCTCGATATGATCGAGCGTCGCAAACCGCTGTATTCTCCGGCGCTTTCGGGGCTCGCGTCGGCGTGCGCGTGCGCGTCGTTCGTGTTCCTCCTCGGTGGCGCACCGTATGACATGATCGGCGCGTTCGTTGGTGCGGGACTCGGTCAGTGGCTGCGTCGACGGCTGTTCGCGCACCATCTCAACCAGTTCTTTGTGACGTTCGTGTGCGTCGCCGTCGCCGCGTTCGCGTGCGTCGGCACGTTGCGTCTCATCGGACTGTTCAATCCTGTCGCGTTGCAGCATGATACGGCGTACATCGGCGCGATGTTGTTCGTCATCCCCGGATTCCCGTTGATCACGGGTGGTTTGGATATGGCGAAGATTGATTTCCCCTCGGGTGTGCAACGTGTCATGTATGTGTTGTGCATAATCCTGATGGCGACGCTCGCGGGATGGATGGTCGCGTCGCTTGTGCATCTCAATCCACAGGGGTTCGAATCCCCCGACCTCAATCCGTGGGTCACCGGTGGGTTGCGCGCGCTGTTCGCGTTCATCGGTGTGTGGGGGTTCTCGATGATGTTCAACTCACCGCAACGCATGTGCCTTGTCGCGGCGACGATCGGTATGGTGACGGACACGTTGCGTCTCGAATTGGTCGATTACGGACTCGCCCCCGAAGCGGGCGCGTTCCTTGGCGCGATGCTCGCGGGCATCCTCGCGTCCGCATGGCGTTCGGCGGTGCGCCACCGTCTGCTGCCGCCGCATCTCGGCTATCCGCGCATATGCCTGACGGTGCCGTCGATCGTCATCATGGTGCCCGGTATGTATATGTATCAGGCGATGTTCCACCTTGGGCAGTTCGAGACGCTGCTCGCGCTCGATTGGGCGTTCCGCGCGTTCATGGTCATCATCTGCCTGCCGATCGGTTTGGCGATGGCGCGCGTCATCACCGACAAATCGTGGCGGTACGACGTGTGATAGGGGCGCTTGGCGTCGCGCGGTGTCCGGATTGTGCGGACGCGCGTCACGTGCGCGCGCTTGGCGTCGCGCGATGCCGCGATTGTGTGATTGCACGTCAGCAACGGGTGCCCAGCGTCGCGCGGTGCCGCAGCATGTGCGGTCGCGCGTCGGAACGGGGGTGGTCAGTGTCGTGCGGTGCCGCAGATTGCGGCACCGCACGACACTGACCACCCCCGTTCCGACGTCACCGCGCGCCGACGTCAGCGGTCGTAGCGCATGCCCATCGCCTCACGCACCTCGTCGAGCGTTTCGTTCGCGATCGCGTTCGCGCGGCGGTTGCCTTCGTGCAGGATGTCGCGGATCGTGTCCATGTCCTGCGCGAGCTCTGCGCGGCGCTCGCGGTGCGGTGCGAGGAATGCGTTGACCGATTCCGTCACGTACTGCTTGAGCGCACCGGCACCGGATGCGCCGATTTCGTCGGCGATGTCCTGCGGATCGCGTCCGGTGACGAGTCCCGCGGTCGTCAGCAGCGCGGAGACCTGCGGACGGTGTTCGGGGTCGAACGTGATCGTGCGTTCCGAATCGGTCGGACTCTTCTTGATGAGTTTCGCCGTTTCCTCCGCTGTCGCGCCGAGCATGATCGAGTTGCCGTAGGATTTGCTCATCTTGCGGCCGTCGAGTCCCGGGATTTCGGGAGCGTCCGACAGGATCGCCGCCGGTTCCGGGAAGATCGGGTGCTTCTTCGCGTACCGTTCGTTGAAACGGCGCGCGATCGTGCGCGTGATCTCGACATGCGGCAGGTTGTCTTTGCCGATCGGGACGACGTTCGCTTTGCAGAACAGGATGTCGCACGCCTGATGCACCGGGTATGTGAGCAGCAGTCCCGTGAGTGCGTGTCCCGACGATTCCATTTCCGATTTGACGGTGGGGTTGCGGTGCAGTTCCGCTTCGGTGACGAGTGAGAGGAACGGTAGCATGAGCTGGTTCTCCGCCGGGATCGCGGAATGGGTGAAGATCATCGTCTTCTCAGGGTCGATTCCGGCCGCCATGTAGTCGAGGACGAGGTTGAGGACGTTGTCGTCGATGTGCTCGGTCGTGTCACGGTCGGTGATTACTTGGTAGTCGGCGATGATGATGTTCGTGTTGACACCGCGGTCCTGCATCGCGACACGTTCCCTGATCGAGCCGAAGAAGTGTCCGAGGTGGAGACGTCCCGTCGGGCGGTCGCCGGTGAGCATCGTGAACTTGCCGGGGTTTTCTTCGAGCTTCTTCAGTGTTTCTTCCGAACGTTTTCTCGCAGCGAGGAAACTCGCGCTCATTTCGTTGCCGGCCGCGGTCAGGCGCGCCTCTTGTTCTTCAGCCATTCGTAATCCTTGTGCCGTTCGAATCATTGGTTTTCGGTGGTTTTCATCGTAGAAATCTGAGCAGACAACAAAAGCGGTCCCAAGAAGTGGTACTCTCTTATGTGATGAATTGATAGCAACACTTAATCCAGGGGGTCAGATGGGCCGCGGACGTCAGAAAGCCAAGCAGCAGAAGATAGCTAGGAAGCTCAAATACCTGACCACTGACACGGATTATGACGAGCTTGCGAAGGAGCTGGGGGCGCAGGAACCTGGCTCCGGTTCTTTCGATCCGTTTGCCGACGTGGAGGCGAAGTACGCCCAGGACGCGGATGTTGAAGAGTTCGAGGAAGAGGGGACGGCAACGTCGTCCGATTCCGATGATGACCTTGATGACTATGCGAAGTGGGCGGCTGAGGCCGCCGCGAAGGCGACGAGCGGTGAGATGCCGGTGACGCCGGCGCCGAAGCCGCACAAGCCGATCCCGATGCCAGTGCCGGGTGCGTTCAAACATCCCGAACATGATGCCGAATAGTGCATCGACTGCTTTCGACGAAGGCGGGTCCTCCTTACTTATAGATAGTAAGGAAGGCCCGCCTTCTGCATATGCATATGCGATATGTATGCGTATCGTAGGGCTTGGGTATACCTGTCCCGATTAGCCGAGCGGAAGGATCGCGGAGAGGTCGTCGCGTTCGCCGACCGCCGAGATATGTCCGGCTTCACGTTCCTCGGACCATGTCGTGACGCCGCTCGCGACGCGCAACCACACGTCCGGGTCGAGTTCGATGACGTCCGGGGGTGTGAGGTTGTGCGGATCCGACGCGGGACCGTCGAGGATCTTCACGGCGCCCCACGGCGCGACGCGCACTTCGACGCCGGGGCCGGGCGCTTTCGTTTCGAGCATATGCAGCGAATAGCGCACCGCGAGCGCCATCGTCGGACGCGGCAATGTCGGCGCGATCCGTGTGGGCGGCTCGGTGCCGATGAGCTTTCGCGCGGCGTCGCACCACGTGTCGTACGCGTCCATGCCCGCGATGATGTCGGTTTTGCGAATGACAGCCATCCTCCCATTGTCTGCGCGACCCGAGATAAAGTCGTCCGGATATACATAAGCGTCGTGCGGTACCGCGGTTGTGCGGTCGCACGTCGGAATCGGGGTATGTAGCGTCGTGCGGTACCGCGTTTGTGCGGTCGCGCGTCAGGAAGAGGGGCCTATCATCGTGCGACACCCAGTTTGGGCGAACGCGCGTCGGAGAAGGGATGCTTAGCGTCGTGCGGTACCGTGGTTGTGTGGTTGCACGACGTTACATCGGTGTTACTGAAACAGAACTGAACAGCACATGAGACACGCGGGGGAGTGAGGGATGTGGATTGACGACGGTCGTCGATGATGGCGACTTAGTGCGCGTGAAGCGCTTGAGTAATGTGAAGATTGGGGTACAAATACTGCATGGTTGCAGTGTAGGGTGACGGTAAAGACCGTGCGTATGCTATGATTTTTTGATTGAGAACGTATGCAAAATCGGGCACATGGGCTTGCGATGCAGAACAAGGAACGGCAGGCGTGTGCGCCCATCGACGTTCAGAATGAAAATAATGTTCAGAGGAGTCATAGATATGACCGAACTTACGGCACCGAAGTCCTCGGTTACCGCAGCCCAGTTCGCGGACGAGATCCGCAACGAGCTCAAGTACACGCAGGGCGTTACGCCTGAACAGGCGAAGCCGGCGGATGTGTATGTCGCGACGGCGACCGCCGTGCGCAAGCACCTCATGGATTCTTGGATGAAGACCCAGCAGGACATGATCAACGGCAACACGAAGGCCGTCGGCTACCTGTCCGCTGAGTTCCTCATGGGTAAGCAGCTGCGCAACGCGCTGCTCAACTCCGGTCTCACCGACCAGTTCTACGCGGCGGTCAAGGACCTGGGCTTCGACGCCCAGGAAGTCATCGACGCCGAATACGAGCCGGGCCTCGGCAACGGTGGCCTCGGCCGTCTCGCCGCGTGCTTCATCGATTCGCTCGCGTCGCTCGGCGTGCCGGCATTCGGCTACGGCATCCAGTACCGCTACGGCATCTTCCGTCAGGAATTCGATGAGGAAGGCCGCCAGATCGAGCGTCCGGATTACTGGCTGACCAACGAAGACCCGTGGGGCCACATCGACTATGAGCGCGACCAGCGCGTGAGCTTCGGCGGCGAGGTCGTCGAGGAAGACGGCAAGCGTGTGTGGAAGCCGGCCTGGTCCGTCCGCGCCATCCCGGTCGACTACATGGTCCCGGGCTACGAGTCCGGCCGCGTCAACACGCTGCGCCTGTGGCAGGCCCGTTCCTACGACGAGTTCGACCTGCTCACGTTCAATAAGTCCGAGTACCTCGACGCCGTCAAGCCGAAGGTCAAGGCTGAGAACATCTCGAAGATCCTGTACCCGGAGGATTCGACCGAGGCCGGCAAGGAACTGCGCCTTGAGCAGCAGTACTTCTTCGCGTCCGCGTCGATCCACGACGCGATCCGCGTGTTCTACTCGAACCAGGACAAGCCGGACCTGACCACGTTCCCGGACAAGATCTGCTTCCAGCTCAACGACACCCACCCGGTGATCGGCATTCCGGAGCTCATGCGCATCCTGCTCGACGAGTACGGCTACGATTGGGACACCGCGTGGGACATCACGACGAAGACCTTCAACTACACGTGCCACACGCTGCTGCCTGAGGCGCTCGAGGTCTGGCCGGTCGCCCTCATCTCCAAGCTGCTGCCGCGCCACATGGAGATCATCAACAAGATCAACGACCAGTTCATGCACGAACTCGAAGAGATGACCGACGACGAGGCCAAGGTCGAGCGCATGCGCATCGTGACCGACGGCGAGACCCCGTCGGTGCGCATGGCGTACCTCGCTTCGTACGCCGGCGAGCACGTCAACGGCGTCGCCGAGCTGCACTCGCAGCTGCTCAAGGACGTGACGCTGCGCGACTTCTCGGACCTGTTCCCGAAGAAGTTCACGAACGTGACGAACGGCGTGACCCCGCGCCGCTTCATCAAGCTCGCCAACCCGGGCCTTTCGGACCTCATCACCGAAGGCCTCGGCACCGACAAGTGGCTCTCCGACCTTGAACTGCTCAAGAACCTCGAGCCGCTCGCGCAGGACGACGAGTTCGTCAAGAAGTTCGCGAAGGTCAAGTACGACAACAAGGTCCGCTTCGCCGACTTCGCGAAGTCCGAGTACGGCTTCGACCTCGACTCGTCGACGATGTTCGACACGATGATCAAGCGTCTGCACGAGTACAAGCGCCAGGCGCTCAAGATCCTCGAGGTCATCGCGACCTACGCCGACATCAAGTCCGGCAAGGTCAAGGTCGAGGACGTCACGCCGCGCACCGTCATCTTCGGTGCGAAGGCCGCCCCGGGCTACTACCTCGCGAAGATGACGATCCAGCTCATCAACAACGTCTCGAAGGTCATCAACAACGACCCGGACGTCATGGGCAAGCTCAAGGTCGTGTTCCCGTGGAACTACAACATCCGCGTCGCGCAGATGCTCATCCCGGCGACCGAACTCGACGAGCAGATCTCGCAGGCCGGCAAGGAAGCCTCCGGCACGTCGAACATGAAGTCCGCCCTCAACGGCGCGCTCACCGTGGGTACGCTCGACGGCGCGAACGTCGAGATCCGCGAGCGCGTCGGCGCCGACAACTTCTTCCTCTTCGGCATGACCGTCGACGAGGTCGAGAAGATGTACTCCGACGGTTACGATCCGGCGAAGTACTACGAGGGCGATCCGCGACTCAAGGCCGCGATCGACATGGTCGCCGACGGTACCTTCTCGAACGGCGATGAGGACGCGTACGCGCCGCTCGTCTCCGATTGGCTCACGAAGGATTGGTTCATGACGCTCGCCGACTTCACGGCGTACCATGACATCCAGTCGCAGATCGAGACCCTCTACGCCGATCAGCTCGAATGGAACCGCAAGGCGATCCTCAACGTCGCGAACTCCGGTTACTTCAGCTCCGACCGCTCGATCGAGGACTACCTCGACCGCGTGTGGATGACGGGTCCGCTGCCGGCGGCGAAGAAGACGACGAAGTGAGCTTTCGTTGATTCGACGCTGACATCAGCCTGACGAAAGCGGCGGGTGGCACTGCACAGTGCCACCCGCCACTTACGTTGTCACGGATATGCGTGAGAGATACGCGTCACGGATACGCCAATGTTGGTATCGGTAATCGATATCGATACCGAATATCCGAACATATGAACAGGCCGCGGTGCGCACGTTCCAACAATCGTGCGCACCGCGGCCTTCACCATTGGTGGTCCGCGCGCCGTGCATCACCGGTCACGCACGGCGGAGTGCGTGCCACGGATGCGTGTGCGGCGGTTTCGCTCAGGCGGCGTCGGCGGCCGGAGCAGCGTCGGTGACGTCGTCCTCCGTCTTGTCCTTCGCGAGCGTGAGGTCGACAGGAGACGAGCTGTTCTCCCACGGTTCCTCCCACGGATCGTAATCCGGGTTCTGCTGCTTGTAGATGTACACTCCGACGACTGCCGCGAGCAGCGCGCCGAAGAGCAGCGCGAAGAACTTCCAACCGCTAGAGGACTTATGTTCCTTCATGACGGCTCCTTTCCGATTTGTGGTCGACTGGTTGCCCCAGACAACTCTGTTCACCATCATAGAGCGTCCGGCGTGTTCTCGCGACTTCGTTGTGCTCATGGCAAGTCCTTATCTGGGAAGGCGGCGCAGGCGCTGCGACGCGCTCCGCAGCGCGCGTTGTGCGCACCGCGGACGTCGCGCGGTCGTGCGCTACAGTGAGACGTATGCCGAACAATCGTTTCTCACTGTTTCCTGATTCCCCGACGATGCGTCAGGTGTTCTCACTGCGTTCGCTGCGCTACCGTTGGCGGAACAGCGAACCCGTCGTCACATCGGCGATCATCCTCGTGTGCGTCATCGTGTGGATCGTCGAACTCGTCCTCAATTTCGTCGCGCCCACGGCGCTCGCGCGGATGCTGCAGTTCGGCGCGATACAGCCGTACCGTGCGTTGTCCGCGCCGTGGACCTTCGTCACGTCGATGTTCATCCACGCGCCGACGTCGGTGTTCCACATCCTGTTCAACATGCTGACATTGTGGTGCGTCGGGCCGTTCCTTGAGCGGCTCATGGGACATTGGCCGTATCTGATGCTGTATGTCGTCGCCGGCATCGGCGGCGGTGTCGGCATGGAGTTGTGGGCGGCGTTCGGCGGCAATCCGACGAATTGGCTCACGTTCTCCTACGGCGCGTCGGGTGCGCTCTTCGGTCTGTTCGCGGCCGTGCTCGTCGTCTACAGGAAAGCGGGCGCGGATATGCGGTCGATGCTCGTGTGGATGGCGATCAACTTCCTCATGCCGCTCGTCGTACCGAACATCGCATGGCAGGCGCACGTCGGCGGTTTCGTCTTCGGTGGTCTGCTCACATTGCTCATCACCGACGGACCGCGCGCGCTGCGCGGCAGGTCGACGCTCACACGCACCGCAATCTACAGCGGTGTGTTCCTCGCGTTCGAAATCGTCATCGTCCTCATCTGCAACCAATACAACGTGTACGCGTTGTACAACCCGTACCATCTGTTCTTCTGAGCGTTGGCGTTGTGCGGTGGTGCGCGGTTCCGCTGTGCGTCAGCGATGGCGCGGTTTTGTGCGGTCGCGCGACGGATGGAAGTGCTGGGCGTCGCGCGATGCTGCAGTTGTGCGATTGCGCGACAGAAGCAGGTGTCTAGCGTCGCGCGATGCCGCAGTTGTGCGGTCGCGCGACAGAGGTGGATGCTTAGCGTCGCGCGATGCCACGTAGTGCGTGACCGAGCGACGGGAGTGGGCGTCTAGCATCGCGCGTTATCGCAGTGTGCGCGGGATCGCGACAGATGGAAGTGCTGGGCGTCGCGCGATGCTGCAGTTGTGCGGTCGCGCGACGAGAGTGGATACTTAGCGTCGCGCGGTGGTGCGGTTGGTGCGATTGCGCGACGGAGGGGAGTGTTTTGTGTCGTGCGGTGCCACGCAGTGTGCGATTGCGCGACAGAGGATACTGTGTGACGCGCGTGGTCGACATACGCGCGACCGCGCGATAGAAGGGGGCAGTGTTACGCGGGATGCGGCTTGGGATTTTGGGTACAAAGGGCGATGCGCGCTGTGCAGATGTGCGCGATGCGATGGGGCTGCAGATGCGCGTACGGTCTAGGATGTGCTGCTTTCCAACTTACATCGGTGTAGTTTTCCACATGTTGTGGAAAACCTTGTGGATAACCCGGGGATAACCTGAGGAAAGAGGGATAAGTTATCCACATAGATATCCACAAATGTTGATATCTTAGGCATCGGCAGATGTGGACGGTGTGGATAACAGTTATCCACACCGTTGTGGAATCGTTGGAATGAAGCCACAACTAGGGATTGCGCATACGTATGGACCCTATATGTAGGGGGTGAAAAGTTATCCACAATTCACGTTATGTCAAAATTGGAAACGCGGTGGACATCCCCTTCCACCGTTCCTCCTCAAGGACTCCCACCCCGCATGGCGTGGATGCCGGTGCCGGCACCTCGGCTTCACTGCTAGGTCGTCCGCACGTGACTTGCGGACGGATTTTTCCGCAACCGCGCACGTATGTTGTGCGTGCGATTCCCGAGATGGGTGGTGGACCCAGGTGATTGTGGAAAGACCTATCGCAATTATCCTGTCGGCGTGGAGACGGGGGCAAGGTTTCTACTCATTATGAGTATATAGGCGTAATTGATAGCGTGTTCTCAGGCGCTTGACGCCAGTCGCCGCAGTGCTTTGCGAGCTTGTCGCGCCCGGCGGTGGCGCGCGCATGGGCGTGGACAGATGGAGGCGGTATGACCATCCCTCGCCGATGCGTACGTACAATGCGTGTATGCACATCGAAATCGACGGTTCGGAACAGCCGTCGGTGAATGCGGCGACGCGCGCGTTCATCGACGCCCATCTTGGCGACGACGTGCGCGATGTCGCGCTTCACGTGAAACGTGATGCCGGTGTGGATGTGCCGTTCGCACTCGACCAGATCGCCGGACGCCGCATCGCGCGGACGAAGCTGCCGCAGTGGGCGGCGAACGATGGCATCATCTATCCACCGCATGTGCCGATGGAACAGTGTTCGTCGCAGCCCGCGGCCGAACTCAAGGCGAGGCTCGCGGCGGAACTCATCGAAGGAAGCGTGCATCCGACGTCGCTCGTCGATCTGACGGGTGGTTTCGGCGTCGATTTCTCGTTCATGGCGCGCGTCTTCGACGAAGCGACCTATGTGGAACGCCAGCGTCCGCTGTGTACGCTCTCCGAGCACAACCTGCGCGCGCTCGGCGTCGCGAACGCGCACGTCGTGTGCGGCGACGGCGTCTCATATCTGCATACGATGGCGCCTGCGACGCTCATCTATCTCGATCCCGCGCGCCGCGACGCGCACGGCGCGCGCACCGTCGCAATCGCCGACTGCACACCCGACGTCCTCGCGTTGCGCGACGAACTGCTCGGCAAAGCGCCGTTCGTCGTCATCAAACTGTCGCCGATGCTCGATTGGAGGAAGACAATCGACGATTTCGGTGGTACCGTGAGGCGTTTGTATATCGTCGCCGTCGCGAACGAATGCAAGGAAATCCTCGTCGTGTTGACACGTGAAACCACCGCGCGTCCGCGCATCATCTGTGTGAATGACGATACGCGTCTCGAATTCACTGCGGGCGATGACGAACGTCCCCGCATCGCGCTGACGGAGGCGTTGCATGACGCGCGCTTCCTCTACGAACCGAACGCGGCGATCATGAAGGGTGGCGCGTTCGCGACGCTGCAGAAGCGATGGGATGCGCTGCAGATCGGCGCGAACAGCCACCTCTTCGTGAGCGAACAGTGGATTGACGGATTCCCAGGACGCGCGTTCGCGATCGACGATATCGGCACGATGGGCAAAAAGGACGTCAAGCGGATGCTCGGGGGTGTGCGGAAGGCGAACGTCGCCGTGCGCAATGTGCCGCTCACGGCCGCGCAGCTCGCGAAGAAACTCAAACTTGCCGACGGCGGCGACGTCTACGTGTTCGCGACGACCGACGCCGACGGCCGCCACATCCTCATCCGCGCCCATAAACCGTGATTGGAGGCTGTGTGCGGCACCGGCGCCGCAATGTACAGCCATCTGCGGCGTACAGATGGACGTAGGTGGCGGCGGCACCGCTACGGACAGCCGTCTGCGGCGTACGTATGGACGTAGCTGGTGGCGGTGCCGCAATGTGCGACCGTCTACGGTGCGCAGATGGACGTAGGTGGCGGCGGCACCGCTACGGACAGCCGTCTACAGCGACGCGGACAACAAACAGGCAACAAAAAAGGGCGTCAGGAGACGCCCGTATCAGCTGTGGGGCACAATCAACGCCACCAGACCATCATGATGAAGCCTGCGAGCATGAAACCGAACGCGATGAGCAGGTTCCAGAACCCGATCGCCGGAATCGGATACGTGTAGTTCGTCAGATAGAAGACGACGGCCCAGATGAGGCCGATGATCATCAATGTGCAGAACACAGGGACGAACCAGCCCGGATTCGCCTTCGTGCCCTTGATGCTCTCCTCGACGCGTTTCGTGTTCTCCTGCTGACGCTGCATCATGCGGCGCATCTGCGGCGTCATATCCTTCTCGTCAATCGTCTGGTTGAGGATCTCCTGGATGCGGCCGACCGGAATCTCATCGTTCTCGGCGTATGTGGCGGCTTCGGCGAGATCCATCGGAGCGTTCTTGGCGTTCTCGGCGTCCATTTGGCCATCCGTGGGTGTTTTGTGCAGCTCTTCGTCAGCCATTTGTCTAATCTCCTTTAATAGGCTAATTAGGTATCATAGTGGGTGCGCGCGAAAGCGGCCACCACGGGCGGCCATCATGAGCGAAATCATCATATTTCACCACATCGCGGCGAAAGTTCGGAGGAGACATGGCGAAGCGGAAACCGAAACACGGGTCCAGCAAGTCACTCATCGGCAGCGTATCCGTCCTGCTCGTCGTCATGTTCGCGGGGTTCCTGCTCATCAGCAACATGCGCGTCAACCGTACGACGACCGTGTCCTCGGATACCGCGGAACTCGTCGAGAACCGCGTGCGGAAGGTCGACAAGCTGCAGGAGGACGTCAACAAACTGAGTGCGCAAGTGGACGCGCTGAGCATGCAGGTGAACGCGAACCAACCGTCGACCGCGGAGAACGCGGGCCCAAGCACGATGCTGCCGGCGGTCGAGGGCCCGGGGCTCACGGTCACGCTCAACGATTCGTCGATGTGGCAGAACGCGGTCGACTCCTCAGGGTCGGTCGTCGACAGTGACAAATACGTCGTGCACCAGCAGGACGTCGAAGCGGTCGTCGATGCACTGTGGGCGGGCGGTGCGGAATCGATGCAGATCATGGACCAACGTGTGCTGCCGACGTCAGCCGTCATATGTTCGGGCAACGTCCTGCTGTTCCAAGGACGCAAGTATTCGCCGCCGTTCACGATTTCCGCGATCGGTCCGCCGCAGTTGATGATGCACGCGCTCGACGGGTCGCGCGCCGTGCAGATCTACCGTCAGTACGTCAACGCGTTCGGTCTCGGATACGACGTCAAAACGGAAGACCATCTGCATTTCGACAGCACGACGATGCTGCTGCGTCCGCTGCAGTACGCGCGCGTACTGCAACAGCCGAACAGGTCGGGGGACAACACCGATGCCGCAGACGGCGGACAGACGACGGACGGCGGCGCGCAGTAGCGCGACCGCATGGTGACCGCGATACGCGCATACGTAGTGCATACGCACAACGTACATATGTACAACGGACAACAAAGGGAAGACATGGCAGGACAATACGCGGCGCGACGCCGCACACGCAGCGTCGGGCGTTCGATCGTCACGATCATCGCGGAACTGCTGCTCACGTTCGCGGCGATCTGCGGACTGTACGTCGCGTGGATGCAGTGGTGGACCGGTGTCGAATCGGACCACGTCCAACAGGAGACGCGCGCACAGGTCGCATGGGCGCAGCCGAACGACGGCGGCACGTTGCATATCGCGCAACCGCAGAGCGGCGAACCGCCCGTGCAGCCGGAAAGCGCACCGGTCGGCGAACTCATCGCACGCGTCTACATCCCCCGTTTCGGCGACCAATGGGAACGCAACCTCGTGCAGGGCACGTCACTCACCGAACTCAACAAGCACGGCCTCGGGCACTATGTGGACTCGCAGATGGCAGGACAGGTCGGTAATTTCGCGATAGCCGGCCACCGCAACGGCTATGGGCAGCCCCTCGGCGACGTCGACACACTCGAACAAGGGGACGCGATCGTCATCCGCTCGAAGGACTACTGGTACGTCTACCAGTACACGAACCATACGATCGTCACACCGAACGAAGGGTGGGTCATTGGACCGAACCCCGAACACCCCGAGGAGGCGCCGACGAAGCGGCTCATCACGATGACGACATGCGAGCCGAAATATACAGCGCCGACGCACCGCTGGATAAGCTTCGGCGAATTCAAGTATTGGGCGAAAGTCACGGACGGCATTCCGCAGGAACTCGCGAAGACCGGCGCGAACGGCGCCGTCGAGTTCATCAACAACGAACGGCAGCCGTTCGCGTCGTCGATCGGTTCGCTCGCGCCATGGGTGTGGGGTGCGCTCGCGGTATACGCCGCCATCTTCCTCGCGGCGGCCATCGCATGGCGTTGGCCGGCGTTGCGTGCGATACGCGAAGGCAGCAAGCCGCTTCCTGACGCGGACATCTACGGATGGCTGCTGCGGCACCAGCCGGGCGCGGCGCCGATCCGTTGGCTGCTGCTGCTCCTGCTCGTGTTTGCCGCAGCCGCCGCGCTCTTCCAATGGGGATTCCCGTGGGCGGCCGCGAACATTCCGCTCCTGCAGCAGATGTCCAACTACGTGGCCGTCTAGCGCTACACTGACTACCAACCGACATTGACCAACCGACATTGACCGCCATGGGCGCGCGGCCGACCCCTCGCGCCATCGAAAAGGACCATGATGACCGATTCCGCACATATCCTCGTCGTCGACAACTACGACTCGTTCGTATACACGATCGTCGGCTACCTCAAGACGCTCGGCGCGGACGTGACGGTCGTGAGGAACGATGCGCTCGACGTGGCCGATCCGCATATGCTCGACGGCTACGACGGCGTCCTCATCTCACCGGGGCCGGGCGCACCTGCCGACGCGGGCGTGAGCGAGGATGTGATCCGCGCATGCGCCGCGACGCGCACGCCGATGTTCGGCGTATGCCTTGGCATGCAGGCGCTCGCGGAGGTGTTCGGATGCACGGTGAGTCATGCGCCGTCGATCATGCATGGCAAGACGAGCCTCGTCGAGCATATCGATGACGAGATCTTCGCGGGTGTCGCGAATCCGATGACGGCGACGCGTTACCATTCGCTCGCCGTGCAGCCGGATTCGGTGCCGAAGGATGTCCTTGAGGTGACCGCGTGGACCGTCGACGACCATATCGTCCAGGGCATCAAGCACCGCGAACTGCCGCTCTACGCTGTGCAGTTCCATCCCGAATCGGTGCTCACACAGGATGGCTACCGTCTGTTCGCGAACTGGCTCGCAATCTGCGGGCAGCCGGATGCCGTCGACAAGAGCCTCGGGTTGCAGCCGAAGCTCGCGCGCTGAGCGATGGTGCAGGTACAGACGGGGGCGCCCGGGTTTTCCAATATGGAACCCGGGCGCCCCCGTCTGTACCGACCGTCATATGTCAGTGCTGGTCATGGCCGCCTCCATTCCCTCCCGATTCGGAAGGCGAAGGTGACGAGGACGATGGTGACGGTGACGGTTCCGCTTGCTTCGTCTTCACCGTGATTTCGGAGCCTTTGTCGACGTCGGTTCCGGATGCGGGGCTGATCGATTCGACGGTCGCATTGTCCGACGAGTCGCCATCCACCTTGACGGTGAGTCCGGCGCCTTCGATCGCGGCGCGTGCGTTCGCGAGCGAGTCGCCGGCGTTGATCGTCGGTACCTTGACCTGTTCGCGTCCCGTCGACACCCAGATCGTGATCGCGCTGTCCTGTTCGACCGATGTGCCGACTTCAGGCGAGACGCGTATGACGGAGCCTTTGTCGACCGTATCCGACGATTCCTGCATGACCGTGACCGTCAATCCCATCTCGGAGAGCGCGGAGATTGCCTGATCCTGAGGTTTGCCGATGATGCCGTCCGGGACTTTCGTCATGCCCGACGACACCCACAGGCTGATTGTCGAACCTTTGAGCTGTGACGTACCGTACGCGGGGTCGGTGCGTGTCACATGGTCTTTCGCGATCGTCGGACTGTCTTCGGTCTGCACACTCGAATTGACAACGAATCCGGCGTCTTCGAGCGTCTGCCGCGCCGCGTCCTGCGTGTATCCCGTCACATCCGGTATCTTGATTGACCTCGGACCTGTCGAGAACCACACTTCGACGGTGCTGCCTTCGGCGACGCGCTTGCCGCCCGCGGGACTCTGCTTCGTGAACATGCCTTCCGGTTTCGTCGAATCGGCGTCCTGTTTGACGGTGATGTTGAGTCCCAGATCGCTTAGCTGCTTGCGCGCGCGTGCTTCGGTCGTCGATTCGCTGAACGTCGGCACCGTCACATATTTCGTCGCATTGCGCGCGTGGTCCCACCACAACCATCCGCCAATCGCGATCGCGAGGATGATGACGGCGGTCGCGACCGACGCGATGATGACGTTGCGCTTGTGCTTCTTCTTCGCGAGTTCGGCGCGGCGGTCCGCACGTGTCTTGAGCGTACCCGTCGTGCCATCCGGATTGACCTGTTCGAACTGCCCAGTCGTCGGGTTGAACACCTGCGTCGCCGGCCCCTGTTGGACCGTCACCGGCTGCGTGGGGCCAGGCTGGGTCTTCGTCGCCGACAGGTCGGCGAGCGGATTGAACGCGGTCGCGACCGGCGTGCCGCCGTTCATGAACGCGACGATGTCGTTCTTGAATTCGGCGGCCGTCGCGTAGCGGTTCTGGCGGTCCTTCGCCATTGCCTTCGCGCATATCGAATCCCATGCGACCGGCAGTCCCGGTACGATCGCGCTTGGGCGCACGGCCACTTCGGAGACATGCTGGTACGCGATCGCGACGGCCGAGTCGCCGGTGAACGGCGGACGTCCCGTGAGCATCTCGTAAAGCACGCAGCCGGCCGAATACAGGTCGGAGCGCATGTCGACGCTCTCGCCGCGCGCCTGCTCGGGGGAGAGATACTGCGCGGTGCCGACGACGCCTTGCGATTTTGTCATCGTCGTCGCCGAATCGTCGAGCGCGCGCGCGATGCCGAAATCCATGACCTTGACGATGCCCTGTTCGGAGATCATGATGTTGCCGGGCTTGATGTCGCGGTGGATGATGCCCATCCGGTGCGAGTATTCGAGCGCGCTGAGCACGCCGATCATGACATGCTCGGCATCGCGCTGCGAAAGCGGCCCGTTCGCCTTGATGATGTCCCTGAGCGTCTGCCCTTTGACGTACTCCATGACGAGGTACGGCAGATGTTCGGTCTGGCCGTTCTCGAGTGTGATGACCTCTTCGCCCGAATCGTAGATGTTGACGATGTTCGGGTTGTTCATCTGCGCGACCGAATGCGCCTCGCGGCGGAACCGTGTCAGGAAGATCTCGTCATGGGCGAGGTCCGGGCGCATGATCTTGATCGCGACGGTACGGCCGAGCCTCGTATCCACAGCCACATGGACCTCGGCCATGCCGCCGCGCCCGATGAGCTGGCCGAGCTGGTAGCGGCCGCCATCCAACGTTGTGGGCATGCTACTCATTGCTGCTCCTTCCGCCTTGTCCCGCGAAATGGTTGTCATGTGCGGAACCCGTCTGCGCGCGCTGCGCGAACGGCTGAATCGTATTGGTTGCCGGATCGTGGTGCGGCGCGCTCGTCACTCGGCGCGGCACGCGTTTTCCGGAAGTGATCATCGTCGCGTCGACCGCGCTCGTCTGCTGGTCGAGGAGCCTGCGTTCGATGCGCGACAGCACACGGGCGACGGTGAGCGCGTCCTGTGGCCGGTCGAGCGGGTCCTTCGCGAGCATCGACATGACGAATTGCGAGAGTTGGAAATCAACGTTCGCCGGCAGCGGCGGCACCGGGTTGTTGACGTGCGCCGCCGCGATGTCGACGGGTGTCGCGCCGGTGAATGGACGGTGTCCGCACAGGCCTTCGTACGCGACGACGCCGAGCGAATAGATGTCGGATTGCGGCGTTGCATGTTGGCCCTGAGCCTGTTCGGGCGAGATGTATTGGGCCGTGCCGACGACCATGCCGTCCTGCGTGATCTGCTCCTGGTTCGTCGAATAGGAGACGCCGAAATCGGTGATCTTGACTTCGCCGTTGGAAGAGACCATGATGTTCGCTGGTTTGACGTCGCGGTGAATCACGCCGTGCGAATGCGCGACGAACAGGCCGCGCGCCGTCTGCACGAGGATCGGCAGCAACTGCGTCGGCTCCATCGGGCCGTTGATCTCATGGAAGAGGTCGGCGAGCGACTTGCTCGGCACGTATTCCATGATGAGGAAGCCGATGCCGTCATGCTCGTAGTATTCGAACAGCGCGGCGATGTTGGGGTGGGCGAGGTTCGCCGAATTGCGCGCCTCGGCGCGCAGCCTGCGCAGCTTCGACTCCTGGTTCGTCGTGTCGGTACGTAGTGCCTTGATTGCGACGGGACGGCCGAGCTGGATGTCGTAGCCTTTCCAGACTTCGCCCATGCCGCCTTGTGCGAGACGCGAATCGAGGCGGTACCGCCGGTGAATGAGCTGTCCTTCGATGAGTCTCATTGGGTTAGCGCCTCCTTCATTACTGCCGTCATGACCGGCCCTGCCGCGAACGAGCCATAGAGGTCCACATTGTGTACGACGACCGCGACGGCGATCTTCGGATCGTCGGCCGGTGCGAAGCCGATGACCCAGCCGTCGATCGCGCTGTTGTCGGCGCCGATCTGCGCGGTGCCGGTCTTCGCGGCGACACGGATGCCGGGAATCTCGAGGTTCGTGTTCTCGTCGGTGACGACGGCCTCCATGCCTTCCGTGAGCTGTTTCGCCGTGTCCTCGCTGAATGCGGTGCTCATGACCTGCGGCTTCGTGTCTGGCAGGACCGAGAGGTCACTGAAGCGCACACGGTCGACGAGCGTCGGCTTCATGACCTTGCCGTGGTTCGCGACGGCCGCGGCGACCATCGCATTCTGCAACGGTGTGACGACGGTGTCGCCCTGGCCGATCGACGCCAACGCGAGGCGATCGGGCGTGACCTGCTGCGGGAAGCGGGACGCGACCGCACGCATCGGCGTGCCGTCGGCATCGGTTCCGTCGATCGTGATCGTCGAATCGAACCCGAGCTTCTTCGCCATGTCGGAGACGGTGTCGTCGCCGAGCGCGACGCCGAGCTGCGAGAACGCCGTGTTCGACGAATACGCCATCGCGTCCTTGAGTGTTATCTTGCCGTCGATGCCGTTGCCGGCTATCGTCGAGTTCGTCAGGTCGGTCTGTGTGCCGGGGAGCGTGTATGTGGCGCCCGCGGGAATCTCCGAATTGATGTTGTATGTGCCGGATTCGATCGCGGCGGCCGCGACGACCGTCTTGAACGTCGATCCGGGCGGATACAGCTGGCTTGTCGCGCGGTTGATCATCGGGCTTGACGGACCTTGGCTCAATTCGGCGTAGTTCTTGTTCGCTGTGCCGCCGTCATGTGACGCGAGCAGGTTCGGGTCATAGCTCGGTTTGCTCACCATCGCGAGAATGCGCCCGGTGCTTGGCTCGATCGCGACGACGGCGCCATCGTCCTCTCCGAGCGCATCATAGGCGACCTTCTGCAGCTTTGTGTCGATCGATGTCTCGATCGAGGCGCCACGGTTCTCCTCGCCGGTGAACAGGCCTTTGAGCCGCTGCCAGAACATCGCGTCGGACTCGCCCGTCAGCAGCGTGTCCTCGGACGCCTCGATGCCACGGTCGGCTTTCTGCGTGACCGAGAAATAGCCGGTCACCGGCGCGTAGAGCGCGCCGTCGGCGTATGAGCGCTGGTATTTGTATTCGTCCTGCGACGCATCCGATTTCGCGAGAATCGTGCCGTCGGACGCGAGGATCGCGCCGCGCGCCGCGCTGTTCGTGTAATACAGCGTGCGCACGTTGCGCGAGTCGCCTGCGAGCGCGTTCGAACGGACCGTCATGATGATCGACGACGAGATGCCGAGGATGACGAACAGCACGAGGACGGCCGTGAACAGTTGCCGCAATGTCTTGTTCATCGGACCGCACCTCCCTCGTGGGTGTCGTCGATCGCCGCGGTGGCGTCCGTAGGCTGCCGCAGATTGACGTAGGAATGGGTGTTGACCGGTGCAACGATCTGTGTGACGGGGCCGTCATCGCCCGTGCCGGCCCCGTCGTCCGTTCCTGTGCCGCCGGTGTTCGCGGTGCCGCGCGTCGTGCGGTGCGCGGATGCCGCGGCCTGCTGCCGCACGCGCAGCACGGAGAGCGCCTCCATGCGGAACGTGTCGCTCAATTCGTCGGATTGGGGCTTGTTCGCCGCGTTCGAGATGATGATGAGCAGTGCGGCGAGGAGGTAGTTCGCGATGAGCGACGAACCACCGGCCGCCATATACGGCATCGTCAGGCCGGTGAGCGGGATGACGAGCGTGATGCCGCCGACGACGGTGAATACCTGGAACGCCATCGTGAACACGAGTCCCGAGGACAATAGCTTGCCGAAGCCGTCCTTGATCTTCATCGCGATGATCATGCCCGCCGCGATGATGAGCAGGTACAGCATGAGGATGGCGAAGAGGCCGACGAGACCGAGTTCCTCACCCGCTGATGCGTAGATGAAGTCGGAGTTCGCGAGTGGTGTGACGGTCGGATACCCCTGGCCGAGGCCGGTGCCCAGAAGTCCGCCAGACGCGAGGCCGAACAGGCCCTGCACAATCTGGCTCGACCCTCCCGGGTACCGGTGGTAGATCTCCGGGTCGAAGGGGTGCAGCCATGCGTCGACGCGGTAGCCGACATGCGCGAAGATGTGCGCGGCGGCGACGCATCCGGCCGCGAACGCGAGGAAGCCGATGATGACCCAGCTCACGCGTCCGGTCGCGACGTACAGCATCGCGACGAACATCGCGAAGAACATGAGCGAGGTGCCGAGGTCATGCTGGAGGACGAGCACACCCATCGACGCGACCCAGACGATGATGATCGGGCCGAGATCCTTGAGGCGCGGCAGCTGGAGCGGGCCGAGCTTCTTGCCTCCGACGGCGAGCTGGTCGCGGTGGTTGAACAGATAGGACGCGAAGAAGAACGCGAGGAACAGCTTCGCGAATTCGCCCGGCTGGAGCGAGTAGGGGCCGATGCCGATCCAGATGCGCGCGCCGCCGATTTCACGGCCGAGGCCGGGGATCATCGGCGAGAGCAGCAGCGCGAGGCCGATGACCATGCTCACGTAGGAGAAGCGCCGCAGCACGCGGTAGTCGTGCATGAACACGAACAGCAGGTCGCAGCATACGAGCGCGATGCACAGCCAGATCATCTGCCGCGTCGCGACATGCGCGTCCAATGCCGCGTCGATGCGCGCGATCATCAGGATGCCTATCGACGTGAGCATAAGCACGCACGCCATGATCGATTGGTTCGCGTATGGCTGGAATTTGCAGATGAGCGCCCATGTGACGATGAACAGCACGGCGATGACACCGATGAGCACGAGCGCGGTCATCGGAGGCTGTCCCTCGGTGCGTGCGAACATCTGGAAGACGCCGATGGCCGTGATGACGAACGCGAAGAGGATCTGCAACAGATAGCGTATCCGGGTCTTCGTCACTTCGTGTCCTTCTTCTCATCCGATGATGCCGATGCCGACGGGCTTGGGTTTGCGTCCGCGTCCTTCTTCGTGTCGTCCGTCTTCTGCGCGTCGTCTTGCTTGGCGTCGTCCTTTTTCTGGTTCGCCGCTGCCTTTCTGCGTTCCTCCTCTTCCTTCTGCTGCCGTTTCGTCTTCTCGAGTTCCTGTTCGATTTGTTCCGCCTTCGCGACGGCGGCGTCGTAGTCGTCGACGTTGATGCCGTTTTCGAGCTGTTCCTGCCATCCTTCCGGCAGTTCGTCGAAGTTCAGGTCCGTCCGTTCAACCGGATGCGACAGTTTGATGCCGAAGATGTCGGTCGGCACACCTTGGTAGATCGCGACCGCGTCGCCGTCTTTCGCGAGAAAGTACTGCCGTTGGCTCCACATGTATGCGCCGCCCGCGAGCCCGCACAATGCGAGCACGGCGAGCACGGCGGTGACGACCGCCGCGACGCGGCCGCGGAAGCGCCTCGAGCGCGCCTGTTTCTTCTGTTCGAGTTGTTTGTCGTGGATCGCCGCCGCGACTTCGGGGTCGTTCGGGTCGGCGCTGTATCGGCCGTTGCTTTTGCGTACGACGGGGATTTCTCCTGTGTCCAGGTCCTGCAGTTCGCCGGTTTCCTCACGTACTTCGCTTGTGTGGCCGACGGCCGGCTTCGCCGGCTTGTCGGCGTCGACATCGTCGTCGTCCGCGGGACGTGACTGGATGAGCGCGGCCGCGCGTTCCGCCGGTGAGGATTTCGCGATGAGTGCGGGCGCCGCCGCGACGGGTTCGTTGACGATGTCGGCGATCGCGTCGAGCGATGCGCTCGCTGCGCCGCCGATGAGTGGCGTCTGGTGGGGGACGTCGAACGCGTCCGCGTTGAGTGCGAGCGTCGCGTCCGCGATGACGGCCGTCACGTTGTCGGTGCTGCCGGCGCGCAGCGCCATCGAGACGAGCCGTTGTGCGCATTCCTCAGGGTCGGTCGACGCGAGCATCGTCTCTTCGATCGTCGAGTCCTCGAGGACGCCGCACAGGCCGTCCGAACACAGCAGCAGGCGGTCGCCGGGGTGTGCGACGCGGATCGAGATGTCGGGGCGTGCGTCGATGTCGAAGTCGCCGAGCACGCGCATGACGACGTTGCGCTGTGGATGGTTGCGCGCTTCGGATTCGCTTATGCGTTTCGTGTCGATGAGGTGCTGGACGTAGCTGTGGTCGCTTGTCAGGCGCATGAGCGCGCCGTCGCGCAGCAGATAGGCGCGCGAGTCGCCGATGTGCGCGAGCACCCAGTAGCCGGAGACGAGTGTGATTGCCGTGATCGTTGTGCCCATGCCCGCGAGTTTGCGTTCGCGTTTCGCTTTGCCGACGATTGCGTCGTGCGCGGCGAGCGTTGACGTCTCCATGATCGATGTCGCGCGCGCGACATCGCCGCCCGCGCTGTCCTTTTCGATGTGCGCGAGCGAACGCACCGCGATCGTCGACGCGGTGTCGCCTCCAGCGTGGCCGCCCATGCCGTCGCATATCGCGACGAGGTGCTCGCCCGCGAACGACGAGTCCTGGTTGTTGGAACGCACGGTGCCGACGTCGGAGACGGTCGTGGAATACATGTACAGCATGCTGTGCTCTGCAGTGGTCATCGGCTCACCTCAGTTCGAAGGTGGTCGCACCGATGCGTACGGGCATGCGCGGCGCGAGGAGCGTGGGCGCGGTGATACGCTGCTGGTTGACCACGGTTCCGTTCGTGCTGTGCAGGTCCTCGATGGCCCACTGGTGCGATCGTTCGTCAGGATAGACGCGGGCGTGGTGCGACGAGACGAATTCGTCGTCGAGCACGACGGTGTTCGATGCGGCGCGCCCAAGCGTGATGACGGAGGAGTTCAACGGCACGGATGTGCCGGCGAGTGGTCCGTCGATGATGACGAGGAGCGTCGGCTGCTTGTCCGCCGCGTTCGTGACGGGCATCGCGCCCGTCGTCGGATGGTTCGGCGTCGAAGGCGCGGGCGTCGCCGCGACCGGTACGTCGGCCTTCTTGCGGACCTCACGTTCCTTCTTGCGGCGTGCACGCGACTTGCGGGGGCTGTAGGAGGCGACGTCACGGTAGAGCGACCGTGCGATCGACCATACGAACAGCCACAGCAGGATGAGGAACGCGTATTTCAGTACCGCGAAAGTCAGTTCGGTAATCATAACGGCAATCGGTGTCCCGGTTTACTCCTGGTCCTGTGAGGACGCCCAGTACAGGATGCGCGTGCGGCCGATCGTGATCGTGTTGCCGTCGAGCAGCGTGGCCGCCGGCACCTGGTGGCCTTCGACATACGTGCCGTTCGTCGAGCCGAGGTCGCGCGCGATGACGCCGTTGTCGGTGATGTCGATCTCCAGATGCTTGCGGGAGATGCCCGGGTCGTCGATGACGATGTCGCAGCCGGAGCCTCGTCCGAGGATCGTCTTGCTCTTCGTGAGCAGGTACTGACTGTTGTTCACTTCGAGCATCGGGCAGTCCTCGGCCTGCGCGTCGGTCGTGACCGGGACGGCATTGCCCTGCACCGATTCGCTTGTGAGCTTGAAGTTGCCCTTTGACAGTTCGAGGTCCTCCTCGAACACGACGACGACGGGGCCTACGAACGCGTAATGCTGGCTCTTCGCGTACTTCGTGAGGTTGTCGGCGAGCTCGTTGGCGAGCGCCTCGGAGCCCCATTGCTCGATGCGGTCGAAATCGGGGGTGCTCAGTTTGAAGCGATACTCGTTCGGCGCGACCGTGCGTTCACGACCCACCGGCATCGCCGATTCGTCGATCTCGCGTTCGAGCGCGCTCGTCAGATCGACGGGCTGCAGGTCCTTGGAGCCGAACTTCGCGAACACTCCGTTGACCGCGCCTTCGACGCTTTTCTCAAAACGGTCAAGAACGCTCATGGTAGTCCCTTTCTTATTCCTGTCCCATCCTACGCTTGGTCGCAAACCGCGCCGGCTTTTGCGACCGCCGGGCGAACGCGCCCCGCGCAGGACGTCGCCGTGGACAGCGCGCATGCCGCCTCGCGTGCGGCATGCGCCACCTATGACTCATGGTATATGAAATACGTCTGTCCATCCTTTATACGCGATGACCTCAACCTCAGTGCGGACGCGGACGTGGGACGGGTATGCGGCGCGCGTTCAGCGAACGCGCAGGCTCGCGGTGCTAGCGTAATGCGGTATGACGCAAACCACTGTGCACACGAACGGTCCCATTGATGTGAACAATTCAGGGACGCTTCCCACAACCGACCCTTCGATTCCCGATTACGCGGGCGCGAAGGCGCGCACGCTGCGCTTCAGCTGCGGCGCCCCGCGCAACGCCCATCTGCTTGGCGACGGCGCACGCATGCTGTTCCTGCGTTCGGATGGCGCCGAAGACACCGTCACCTCGTTGTGGATGGGCACGGCGGATGGTGAGGAGACGCTCATCGCCGATCCGCGCGCATTGCTCACCGACGCCGACGCCGAGGATGTGCCCGCCGAGGAGCGCGCACGCCGCGAACGCGCGCGCGAAGGCGGCAGCGGCATCGTCTCGTATTCGGTCGACGCCGCGGGCACGGTCGTCGTCTTCACGATGAATGACGAATTGTTCGTGTCGACGCTTGACGGCGAACGTGCGGCGGCGGACACGAGCACGCTTGACGTGCATCTCGCCGACGGCGGCGACGAACCGCTGCGCCCGGTCCTCAACCCGCGCGTGAGCCCGGATGGCACGCGCATTGCCTATTCGACCGGTGCGGCCGTCATCGTCGTCGACGCCGCAAGCGGCGATGCGGGCGTCGCGTTCGCCGTGCCACACGGCGAACGCGCGACGATGCGGGCGGGCATCGCCGAATTCGCGGCGGCCGAGGAAATGGACCGCTACGACGGCTTCTGGTGGGGGCCCGACTCGCATACGCTCCTCGTCGAATGCTTCGACGCATCGCCCGAACCACTGTGGACGATAAGCGACCCCGCGAACCCGGAACGCCGCGGATTCGACCACCGCTATCCGCGCGCGCTCACGCACAACGCCGTCGTCGACCTCTACGCCGTGCATTTGTCCGATGATCGTCTGCACGCCGCGCACAAGGCAATCGTCGATTGGGACGAGGAAACCTACGAATACCTTGCCGTCGTGCGGTGGACGACCGGACACATGCCGCTTCTGCGCGTCCTCGACCGTCTCCAGCAGCACGAGCAGATCCTGCGCGTCGACATGCCGAAGGAACAGGATTGGAAGGACTATGCGACGGTCGAGGATGGCGTCGTGCCGCTCATGCCCGTCACCGTCCTCGAAACGCATGCGAACAGCCAATGGATCGACCTCATTCCCGGCACACCCGTCTACACCCCGTCGGGTGCGCTCATCTGCTCGCTCAACGACATGGACACCGACACGAACCGGCTCACCGTGGATGGCCGCGCGTTCACACCCGTCGGCTGGCAGGTGCGCGAAGTGCTCGACGCGGACGACGAAACGGTCATGTGCGTCGTGCAACGCACGCCCGAAGCCGCGCCCGACGTGCCGAAACAGTGGACGGCGACGGCGGACGACCATGATGCGCGCAGCTTCGACGTCGTCGCGTTCGACTACGGCGGCGGCGTCTACCCGGTCACCGACGAACCGGGCGTATGGCGCGCGACGCGCGCCGGCGACGGCCTCGTCGTCACCGGAAGGGACATGGCCGACCCACGCGCGCAGATGACGCACTACTACCGTGGCGAGGCCGTCGCCGTCGCGAACAACGCGGCGACGCCCGGACTCGATATCAACGTGCGCTTCGTGCGCCTCGGGGAACGCGCGCTGCACGCGGCGATCGTCGCGCCGACAGGCGCCGCATACGCCGACGCGGAGTCGCTGCCGGTCCTCATGCACCCCTACGGCGGCCCCGGATTCCAAGAGGTCACGTTGAGCCAATCAGCATATTGGGATGCGCAATGGTGGGCGGAACAGGGATACCTCGTCGTCATCGCGGACGGGCGTGGCACGACGGGACGCGGACCGTCATGGGACCGCGACGTGTACAAGGAGATGAAACGCGTCACACTCGAAGACCAGGTCGACGCCGTGCACGCGCTCGCCGACGCCGTCGCGCGCATCAACGACGCGGCCGCATACGGCAGGCACGCGTCGGGCGCACGCGCGCACGTGCTGCCGCAGCCGGAACTCGACCGCGTCGCGATGATCGGCTGGTCGTATGGCGGCTTCCTGTCCGCACTCGCCGTGCTCGACGCCCCGGAGACGTTCGCGGCGGCATGCGCGGGCGCGCCGCCGACCGATTGGACGCTCTATGACACGTGCTACACCGAGCGTTTCCTCGGCCTCGACGAAGCCGACTACGCGCGCAACAGCATCATCGCCGACGCGCCCGCGCTCAGACGCCCGCTCATGCTCATCCACGGCTTCGCCGACGACAACGTGACGATCGCGCATTCGCTGCGCCTGAGCCAGGCGCTCATGGCCGCGGGGCGCGACCACACGTTCCTGCCGCTCACCGGCATCACGCATATGACGAACGACCCGACCGTCGCACGCAACCTGCTCGTGCTGCAGCGCGATTTCCTCGCCCGCGCGCTCAAACGCTGAGCGTCAGCGCTTGGCGCCGTAGATGCCGTTCGCGATCTCCTTCGCGAAGACCTCGTTGACCTTCGGGCGCACGACCTTCATCGACGGCGTCAGGCACTTGTTGTCCTGCGAGAACGCAACCGGCAGCACAATGAACTTGCGCACCGACTCGGCGCGCGAGACCTCGGCGTTCGCGCGGTCGACATACTGCTGGATTTCGGCCGCGACCTCGGGCAGGCCGGCCGCTTGCTCGACCGTCAGGTCGGCGGGCAGCTTCTGCGTCGGCAGCCAGCTCGCGAGGCCCTCCTGATCGAGCGTGACGACGGCGCCGACGAACGGGCGGTTGTCGCCGACGACGACGGCATGCTCGACGATCGGGCACGTCGCGATCTCCTGCTCCATCGGGATCGGCGCGACGTTCTTGCCGCCGGCCGTGATGATGATGTCCTTCGCGCGCCCCGTCAACGTGATGTGGCCTTCGTCGTCAATCGTCGCGAGATCGCCCGTCCTGAGCCAGCCGTCAGCGGCGAAGGTCTCCTTCGTCTTCTCGGGGAGGTGGTGGTAGCCGCGGAAGACGTTCTGGCCCTTGACCTCGAGTTCGCCCGCCGCCGAGACACGCACCGACGAGCCGGGCACCGGCTGGCCGACGGTGCCGATGACATTGTCATGCACACGCGTGAACGCGAATGGCGCGGCCGTCTCCGTCAGGCCATAGCCCTGGATCATCGTTAGGCCGATGCCGTTGAAGAACGTCGCAAGACGGCGGTCAAGCGGCGCGCCGCCACATGCGAGGTACTTGATGCGCGGGCCGAACGCGCCGCGGATCGAGCTGTAGACGAGGCGTTCGTAGAGCGCATGCTCCGCACGCTGCTTCGCGTCCGGTTTGATGCCCTGCTGCTCCATCTCGGTCCATGCGCGCGCCGCCTCGGCGGCCTTCGCGAAGATGCGGCCCTTGAAACCGGTGCCGGCCTTGCGCGATGCCGCATTGTAGACCTTCTCGAACACGCGCGGGACCGACAGCACGAACGTCGGCTCGAAGACCTGCATGTCATGCGGCAACGTCTTCGTGCTCGGCAGATAGCCGATGACACCCGCGTCGGACGTGAACACGAAATACTGGATGAAACGCGCGAAGCAGTGCGCGAGCGGCAGGAACAGCAGCAGTCGCGCATTGCCTTCGAGCATCTCGGGGACGCATTCGGCGGCCGCGCGCGTGATGCTCACGAAATTGCGGTGTGTGAGCTCGGCGCCTTTCGGCGCGCCCGTCGAACCCGACGTATAGACGATCGTCGCGAGATCGTCGGCCGTGACGCTCGCGATGCGCTCGTCGAGCTCCTCATCGGAGACCATGACACCAAGCCCCTTGAGCGCCGCGACCGCATCCGCGTCGAGCATGAGGATGCGTTCGAGCGTCGGGCAATGGTCGAAGACCGAATCAAGACGGTCGAAACGTTCCTGGTTGTCGGCGATCGCGAGCTTGACATCGGAATCGTTGAGGATGCGTTCGGCCTGGATCGACGAATCGGTGTCATAGATCGGCACCGTCACCGCACCGACGGCGGCGAGCGCGAAATCCAACAGGCCCCATTCGACGCGCGTCGCTGAGAAGATCGTCACCGCGTCGCCCTTCGCGATGCCGAACTGGATGAGCCCCTTCGCGATCGCGCGGACCTCGGCGTCGAACTCACCGACGGTGAGCTTGCTCCACGTCCCGTCGGGCTCCTTGTTCTCAGTGAGCGGCGAATCGGCGCCCGAACGCTCAAGGCGGTCGGTCAGCAGTGTATAGATCGTTTCGTTGTCGCGGACGGTGAGCGCATGGCCCGGCGTCGTATACTCGGTGAGCATCGGAAATCCTTCGTAATCATCCTCTTGCGGCGGCCACGGACAGGCCGCCCCCGCCATCTTACGGAACCGTAGGGAACGCGTACCTCGTACGAATCGACAACACATGCCGGCCAGGTTTTGTAGGGAACGCACAACCGCGCGTCCCGACGGCGCGTCGAGCGCGCGGCCCACGGCCGATAGCGCGGCGGCGTCCTAGGATGGTCGGTATGGAAATCGCGATGGTTGATGAACGGCACGTGCAGCAGGCGATGGCGAAGACGGCGCTGCCCGCGATCGGCACGTGCGCGCACGACGGATACCTCGAACCGGCGCGCGAGGATTGGGAAGGGCACCCGTTGCCGCGTCTCGCCGAACCCGGCAGATTGCACTACGTGTGCTACGACGTGCACGAATTCCAAAGACTCGGTGTGCCGGGCACGGCGCGCGGCGACCACGGCGCCGTCGTGTTCTCGCATGGCTTCAGCGAATTCGCGGCGAAATACGGGGAGATGGTGTGGTACTTCCTGCTCGCCGGGTTCTCGGTATGCGTCCTCGAGCACCGCGGGCACGGGTATTCGGCGCGCGACGTCGCCGACGACGAAATCGTCTATATCGACGATTGGCGGCGCTACGTCGCCGATCTGGAGAAATTCACGAGAAAGGTCGCGCGCGCGTATGCGCACGGCGGACAGCTCGCGTTGTTCGCGCATTCGATGGGAGGCGGCATCGCCGCGGCGATGCTCGAACGGTACCCGAACGCCGTCGACCGCGCCGTATTGTCCTCACCGATGATCAAAGCGAACACGGGCGCGCCGAACTGGCTCGCGGCGACCGTATGCGGCGCGGCGTGCGACCTCGGGCACGCGAAGGCGATGGCGCCCGGACAGCACCGCTTCACGCCGGTGATCGATGGGAAGGACCACGAGGGGGCGTGCCCCGCGCGCATCGAATGGTATACGAAACTGCGCGTCGCGAACACGCACTACCAGACGTGCCCGGCCTCGAACGCGTGGGTGCGCGAGGCGGTGCGCATCTCGCACGCGATACTGCGTGAACGGATGTGCGAACGCATCGACGTGCCGGTCCTGATGTTCCAGGCGGGCAACGACCACTGGGTCAGCAACGCGGCCGAAGACGTCTTCGCCGAGCTCGTCGGACGTGACGGCGGCGACATCAGCGTCGAACATGTCCCCGGATCGGTCCACGAGATCTTCTCGATGCCGAACGCCGTCGTCGCACCGTATCTGCAACGCATCTTCCGGTGGCTGCAGTCGGCCGAACCGGTCACGGTGCTGCCGTAGCGTGTATGCGGAACCGTCATGCGTGAGAATCGCGCGAAACCACCCATATGCGCTGATACACACGTCGTCATCGTGACGGCGACAACAGAAGAGAAGAGACCGGCAGCGGAAGGAACGAGGGCGCAGTGACGCAGAAGGACGTGCAGGACCTGATCGAACGGTCGGCGAATGAGGAAAAGTCGGACGCGGCGCAGACGCTCGCGGACGAGACAGTCGCGGACCAGTCACTCGAACAGACCCCCAAGCGCATGATGTCGGGCATCTTCTGCACCCTGCTCGGCGGCACGTTGTGGGGGATCAACGGATCGGTATCGAAGATCCTGATGGAGCAGTACCAGATGACACCGCTGTGGCTCGCATGTGTCAGGGAGATCGTCGCGGGACTCATCTTCCTCGCGTGCGCGGCGGTCGGGTCGCGGCACGCGCTCGTCGCCGCATTCGCAAGCGTGCGCGAATACCCGATGTACCTGTTCACGGCGCTCACATGCGTCACACTCGTGCAGGTCGCGTACCTGTTCTCGATCCACTGGACGAACGCGGGCACGGCGACGGTGTTGCAGACCGTGAACCTGCTCATGGTGCTCGCGTACGTGTGCATACGAGGGAAGCGCAAACCGAGCGTCAAGGAAATCGTTGGCGTGACGCTCGCGTTCGCGGGCGTGTGGCTCCTCGCGACAGGAGGGAAGGTGAGTTCGCTCTCACTGCCGCTTCCGGGGCTGCTGTGGGGACTCGCGGACGCGTTCTCGTGCGCGTGCCTCGCGATAGTACCGGTCATGCTCATCGCGAAGTACGGGAACTTCGTCGTCAACGGCATCACGTTCTTGCTGTCGGGGCTGCTGCTCACGCCGTTCGTGCAACCATGGAAGAACGCACCGCAGCTCGATGCGCGCGGCTGGGGATTGCTCGCGTTCACGATCGTCGTCGGCACCTTCGTCGCGTTCTGGCTGTACATGGCGGGCGTCGTACGCATCGGTTCGATGCGCGCGACGATGCTCGGCACAATCGAACCGGTCATGGCGACGATCACGGCCGTCATGTGGACCGGCGCCGTGTTCACGAACACCGACCTCATCGGCTTCGCGCTCATCATCGCGATGTCGTTCCTCGTGCGCTGACATGTGCGTGAGCGTACCGTCGTACGGAATGTGCGGAGTGTATGCGCGCGGTTGCGCGGTGTGCCTGTTGCATAATCGGACGCGGCGACTGCGGAGACGGCCATAGAATCGGGAACGATTGACGTTCCGGGAACATCGGGACGTCGGGAACATCGGATATCGGAATGGAAGGGATCCCGGATACATGGACCCCAGGAACCGGAGAAAGGATCAGCCATGCTCACGACGGCGCAGAATGTGACGATGACCGTGCTCAATGTGGTCGTATTGGTCGTCTTGCTCGTGTTCGGTGTGTTCGCGGTCTACAACAACAAACCGAACTTCGAGCTGACGCCCGAACACCTCTACGACCAGAAGCAAGGCCAGCAGTGGGGCATCTGGGTGTTCATCTTCATCATCATCAGCTGGCTTGTGACGTTGCCGGGCGTGTTCGGGCCGCTCAGCAACGGCTGGCTGCAGACGCTGTGGTGGGTCGAACTCATCGCGAACGTCGCGTCGCTCGTGTGCTGCTGCGTAGCGATCTTCTACTACCACCGTCTCAACACACGTCCGCACGACTGATGACCCATACGATGTGAGCCTCCTTCGGGAGGCTTTTTCCTTCATCGGAGCATGGCAGGGCCGGACGGGCCCGATGGCATGCCATAGGCCCGATGGCATGCCATAGGTACGGATCGCCGGGAGAGGAGGCCGCATGGACGAAGGTGGCGCAACGCGTAGGATCCCAATCGAACAGATCTACAAGTCGCTCGTCGAATTGCAGAGTTTTTCCGCATACCGTCTGCTCAAGATGGTGGCGTCGGTCGTCGTGACGACGATTGTCGCATTTGGGGTGCGGATTGTGTTCAACGATCAGGATCCGTTCTCCCTCGACATCGTGGACATGTTTCGTCTGCATTTTGACAGGACCTTCCAATTGGGTGATGAGACGACGAGCCCCGTTGACTTCATCACCGCGATGTGGGGCGTCGTCGTGACGATCTGCCTCGGTGTCGCGTTCCAAAGCGCGCGGTTCGTATCCGACAGGGACGCGATTGGTGATTTCAGCGGTCTGCTTGTCTGCTCCGCATTCGCGATGAGTTTCATCACGGGGTTCTGGATTCCGGAGAGGTACCATACCAATGGCATTGCGAAGACGTTCATCATCACCGCCGTCGGGTGTCTGCTGATGGGTTGGGTCCTCAATTACGGCAGCCAGATCTATATCACGCACCGCACGATGGTGCGCAATGAGCGGGCGCGCGATGTGGACCTGCGGAGGTATGCGATTGCGCGCCGCAAGCACGCGTATGGGCCTTGGACGGTGTGGGCGCTCGTGGTATGCGTGGCCAATGCCGTCTTCTGGCTCGTCATGCTTGCGGTTTGCGGATGCGTCGGACGTCTCGATGAACCGCGGGTTTGGATGGTCTTCTTCGTGTCCTCATTGCTGGCGGCGGCGACGATGCTGCTGTATGCCTATGTGCAGCAGCGTTTCGTGGAATCGATGGGTGACCGCCGTTGGAGCAGCTTGTATGGTGCCGTGCTGTGGATCGTCACCTGTGTGGCGTTGTGGTATGCGATGGCCATATGCTGGGCGACCGCCGTCGGGGACGGCGGCATACGGGGCTGGATGATGGCGGCTGTCGCAGGATGGTGCGTTGTCGACATGGTCGTGGCACGTTGCGTATTGTGCCGCTTCGTCATCCATCCGACACATGCTCTGGAGCAGGATGCGCGCTTCACGCAGAAGACGATGCAATGGCAGCATTATGACCTGTTCGCGCAGCTGGTGGATTCATCCGCGATCCCGCGGTATGATTTGAGCGAATACGGCAGGAACCTGCGGCTTATGGCAGTGCCGTGGTCGCTTGTGGAAACAAGGGCGGCGACGGGGCGGCCGGACGCCGATCTCATCACGCAGTGTGCATCGATGTTCTTCCCGCGCGCGCACGAGGATGGCGTCCCGCTTGTCGCCTTCACATCGCGTGAACTCCAAGGGCTCATAGAGGATGCGCGTAAACGTCATGGGTGGCAGGATACGCCCGAGGGGAATCTACGCGCATGCAAAGGGGTTGTGCGATGCCCGGAAGGCGAACATGAGACCATCGAGGCGACATTGTGTTTCTATCTGACGCTCATCTTTGATGATATCAATTACCAGATGCTGCTGCAGAGGCATTGACATCGTCCCATATCGCATATGGCCGGTATCGTCACGAATCCATCTTCTTTCCGACGAGGACGTGCGCCTCGATCGTCAGTTCGTTGATCGGTGTGAGGTCGAGCGCGTCGACGTTGACGTTGAACAACAGCGGCGTCATGTGTGCGAACGTGCGCATATCGTCGTCTGGCATTGCGAACGTCTGCGAAATGAGCTGCGAGTCGACGATTGTGAAATGTGTTGCGAATTGTTCGATTGTTTGTTCGTTCGAATAGTCGGCATTGCGCAGCTGTGCGCGCGCGAGCTCACGTAATTGTTCGTCGTGATGCGCGCCGGGGACCACTTTGATCACGACGGCGTCGTCCTTCATGACACGGCGGAATTCGTCGTAATGAATCGGGGAGAAGACATCGAGGATGCAGTCGATTGTGCCGTCGTGCACCGGAAGGTCGGCAAGATTGCCGACAAACCATTTGACGGCCATGCCCATGTCCTCGTGCGCCGCCTGCCGGATCGAATCCTTCGAGATGTCGAACGCGAGGACGTCGGCTTCGGGGTGCGCGTCCTGCACGGCGCGCGCGTAGAAGCCCTCGCCGCATCCGGCGTCGAGGACCGCGGGGCGTTGCGCGTCGCGCAGCCCCGCGAAGTCGACGTTGTGCGGCGCAGGGCAATGGTTGTCGACGGCTTCGAGCACCGCGCGCATGATGTGGTCGTAGTACCCGGCGTCGAGGATATGGCCGCGGTTCGCGAACGATTCCTTGTTGTAGAACTGCGACTGCTTCGCGGATGGGGAGAGATTGGCGTACCCCTGTTTCGCGATGTCGAACGTGTGGCGGTTCGCGCAACGCAGGCTTGTGCCGTCGAGATGCAGCGCATCGTGGCACAACGGGCAGATGAAATACCGTTCACTGTCGCGGAAACGCACGATTTTCGCAGGGTTCATGCCGTCATGGTAGCGTTCGGCATGCTCATCGCGCATCAATCGCGTTCGTTGCGCGGGCCGCGGTGTTCATCGTGAGCATCATGATCGAAGGTTCGAGCGCGGTGACCGCATGCGGCAGACGCGTGGGGAAGTAGACGAGGTCGCCGGGGACGATCTCGCGTTCGTCATCGCCGCCCTTGATGAGCAGACGTCCGCGCAACACCTGCACAAACACAGGCATCGCCGCCGTATGCTCGCTCAGCTGTTGTCCGGCATCGAACGAGAACAATACGACGTTGCCGCCCTCGGTGTGCATCACCGTGCGCGAAACGGTCGCCTCCGTCTGTACGCTCACCATATTCGCGAGGTCCGTCAGCACCTGCATTTGTGGTTCGTCAGTCGTCATGAAATCCTCTTTCCTCGGCATCGGCATCGACGGTCGATACCGATAGTCAACGTGTTGTGCGCAGCGCACGGTATGGTCCACATGTATGCATCGCGCGTTCCGCTTGTGTATGAGTCTGCGCAACATTCTAGTGGTGGGGATCGGGAATGGGAAGGGCAGCGGTATCGCTGTGTGAAGTGGGACGTTTGTTGTCATTTTGGTACCTTTTAGGTCAGCCCCGGCAACACAAAACGGCTGATTTCGTTGGAAATCAGCCGTTTGTGAAGAGTGCGAGCGGCGGGACTTGAACCCGCACGAGCATGAGCTCACTGCCACCTGAAGACAGCGCGTCTACCATTCCGCCACGCTCGCAGACAGAGAGCTAGTTTACACCATGTCGCCGGTTGGTGCAATTCGGCGTGTTGTATATGTATGTGCGTCGTGCGGTGCCGCAGAAATTGGGATCGCACGACGTGTGCGGCCGCCAGCGTCGTGCGATACTGCAGAGGTGGGTGTCGCGCGTCGCGGACCGGTGCGTTAGCGTCGCGCGGTGCCGCAGTCGCGGGCACCGCACGATGCCAACCCACCCCCGCTATCCGCGCGAACCGTTCGCGTAGAAGCGCGCGAGTGTCGCGTCGCGGAATTCATCGAAATATCCACCGTCAATCGATGCGCGGATGTCGTCGAGCAGATGCACGAAGAAATACTCGTTGTGGATCGTCGCGAGCGTGAACCCGTTCATCTCGTGCGCGCGCAGCAGGTGGTCGACGTATGCGCGCGTGTAATGCGTGCACGTGTAGCAGCCGCAACCTTCCTCGAGCGGCGAAAAGTCGCGTTTGTTCGCCGCGCGCTTGATGTTGTAGCGGCCATCGCGCGTGAAAATCGCGCCATTGCGGCCGCAGCGCGCGGGTGCGACGCAATCGAACGTGTCGCCACCGTTTTCGACGCATGCGAAAATGTCGTCGACGGCCGCGATGCCAAGCACGTGCCGCGGGCGGCTTTGCGGCATCTCATCGCAAATCCACGCGCAGATGTCACCGATGATGCGTTTCTCCATCGCGCCGCCGATGCCGACGCCATCGAAATCAAGGGATGCGATCTGCTGCGCCGCGTGCCGCCGCAGATCCTCGTAGTTCGCGCCCTGCACAACGCCGTAGAGCGCCTGATACGGCTTCCCGACGCGTGTCTGCGTGAGCCGCTCATGTTCGGCGACACAACGCTGCGCCCAACGATACGTCCGTTCGACCGAGTTCTCCTGATATCGACGTGTGTTCATCAACGTCGTCAGTTCGTCGAACGCGAACATGATGTCCGCTCCGATCTTGTGTTGGATATTCATCGAGATCTCCGCTGAGAAACGGTGGAGCGAACCGTTGAGCGGTGATTTGAACGTCACACCGTCTTCGTCGACGAAGGCCATGCGTTCTTTGCCTTCGGCGATGACGTCGTCCGATTTCATACCTTCGACGTCCATCGCGAGCGTCTTCTTGAATCCCGCTCCGAGCGAAAGCACCTGGAAACCGCCGGAATCGGTGAATGTGGGACCGTTCCAGTTCATGAACTTCGCAAGTCCGCCCGCTTCGTCGAGCACATCCTCACCCGGACGTTCGTACAGATGGAATGCGTTCGAGAGCAGGCATTGCGCGCCAAGGTCGACCATCGATTCCGGGAGGACCGCTTTCATCGCGCCCTGTGTCGCGACCGGTACGAACGCGGGCGTCCTGATGTCGCCGTGTGGCGTGTGCAGAATGCCGGTACGCCCGTAGCGCGCACCGTCTTTGCCTTTGCCGTCCGCGGAATCGGACAGCCGCGTGCGCTCTTCGAAATGGAATGCGCTGCGGTCGCCGGGTTTGCCGGGTTCGGCACCGCGCGGCCGCTCGACCAACTGCGGTGCCGGCGCGCTCGTGATCGTACTGTCTGCTGAAGTGCTCGTGCTAGTCATGCGTGCAATTCTAAGGCGTGCGGTTGTCCACCGCGGCACCGCCGCCGTTGACTACCGTGTGCGCGTTGTAGACGGCTGTATGTTGCGGCACCGCCGCCGATAACGGCTGTTGGTTGACTACAAACGGTCGTACATTGCGCAGGTGCCGCCGCAAACAGCCACCGCGTCACACGCACCGCCGCACCCGCATATCACTGCTCGTCGTCCAGCTGCTTGAGCCGCCGCAGCCAGCGCTGCACGGCACCGCCGCGCAGCAGACCGGCGAGGAGCCCCGTATAGAACTTCTCGTATCGCACCGCGTAGAAGACCATCATGAACACGGTGCGCGCGTCGCAATCGGCAGGGTCGATGCGCTCTATCGGCGTATCGAGGAAGGCCGACTCCACGAATCCCAGATAGTAGGACGTGTCCAGTTCGGGATGGTCATCGGCGAAACGGAAGACATCGTCGATGAAACGTTCCACGTCGTCGTGGTACGAGAACCAGAACGGACTTACGGGTGTGCCGAAATCGTCCATCTGTTCGAGCATCGGCAGATGTTTCGTGATCGGTGCATAGGAGATCGCATCCCAAACCTCAGCCGGCACCACCGCAGGGGCCTCGGGTGCGCCCTCGTAGTCGCCCGCGGATGTCGTCAGTTCGATGACTTCTTCCCGCGCGCCGGTACGGGCATCCTCATACCACCACGGGTTATCGCGTGCGATGTCCGCGAGATGCTCGCTCGCGTACTGGAACAATGTGAGCGCACGCGGTGTGTCGACGCCGCAACCGACGCCGTATGCAAGGCAACGCGCGAGCCGCGCCGCCGCGGCCGCTTTCGCATACTTCACCTGACCATCCTCGTCGGCGCGTGCATAGGCTTGTTCGTACAATGCGAACGCGCGCCGCGCGTCGCGTCTGCATACCCTCCCTTGGAGCCGCAGGTCGCCGAGGAACGCGAGCGCTTCCGCTTCGCCGAGTTCGGCCGCTCGCTCGAAGCATATGCGTGCGCGTTCGGCGATCGGTGGCTGTTCGACGATTGGTTCGTGTCCTTTGATGTGCGCCGTATAACAGCTGTTGAAATAGTCGCCTTCGTTGATGTCGTCGTGGTAGATGCGGCCGAGCGCGAGCCATGCGCGCGCATGGCCGCGTCCTGCCGCGTGACGGAACAGGATTTCGGCGAGTTTGACGCAGCCGTGGTATTGTGCGCGTTCGATGTCGCTCACCGAATCGAGTGTGCCGACTGAGTTCGTGTGCGCGCGCATCGCTTCTTCGATATAGAACATCGCATGCTCGTACGCTTCGCTGCCGTCGATGTCGTAGCGCGACGCTTTGTCGCAGCAGTCGCCGGAACCGTAGGTCGTCGAGTAGAACGGGACACCGGGGAGGCCACGGTAATCGTCGACCCATTGTTCGTATGTCGTGACCGTGTCCCCCATGACATCACGGTAGCAGATCGGCACCGGTCCGATTGGTACGATGTCGCGTCCCGCGCCGTTTTTCCAACCGCCGCCCTTTGGATAGGTGCCTGTTCGTTTGCGCTCGCAGACGTATGGTTCGCCGTGAGAGGCGTATGCGAACGACGGGAGTGTGAGGTACACGGTAGGCAGTACCGGGCCGATGACGAGGTCGGCGAAACAGTAATAGAGGTCCCCGTATCGCAGGATCGGCACTGTGGGACGTTTGCGGTTGTCCGGTGGTATACGGTCCTCGCGTATGACGAAGGGACAGCTGACGTTGTCATCATCGTCGGGATTGTTGTTGTCGCGCACCATGACAGCATCGTAGCAACGCGCGCGGTGGTGCGGAAATTCGTGGCTGTGTCTCCCAAGGAAGCTGTTACGAAAAACTGTTTCCACTCTCAACAAACATTCAGGAAACGTCAAGCAGTCACGTTTTAACTATGTGGGTAGAGATTCCTCTACCGGCGATGAACGGCACCGTGCGCCGCGGAAGCGCGCACTACGATTGCCGGTGACAGCAGATATCGAGGACAGCATCAAGTGACGAACGGAGAGAACAGATGAGTGACGACAACCGTTACCCGTGGGAGACGAACGATGCCGACGGTGCGCAATCGGACGGTGCGCAGCCGGACGGTGCGCAGCCGGACGCTGCACCGACGCAGCCGAACACGGCCGCTGATAGCGAACCGACGCATACGCTGCCGCCGCTTGGCGACGCCGCGATCAATGGTGCGCAGCCGCAGCCGACGAACCAGCCGTACCGTCCCGCACCGATGTACGGGGCGTACGCGCCTGTGCAGCAGACGCAACCTATGCCGAACGCGCAGCCGAACCAGCACCCGCAACCACATGCGACGACGCCGTTCGCGTTGCCGTATCAGGACCAGAACACGCCGAACGCGCAGACGCCCGACCGTGGCGCGCAGACGCCGTATGGCGCGCGTTCGCCGTATGTGCCGCTCGGTGGCGGCAACGGCAACGGCGGCCCCGGGGCGCCGACGCCGCCGAACGCCCCGTTCGGCAACGGTGATAACCATGATCCGCACAATCCCTACGCCGACGTCGACCGTGAGGAGACGAAGTCGCACAGTGTGCTCATCGGTGTCGTCTCCGCCGTCGTGACCGCCGCGTTGTGCCTCGGCTTCGGGTGGACCGCGCTCACGTACGGCTGGGTCAAGGTGCCGTCGTCATCATCGATGTCGTCGGTGACGTCGAGCAACCAGAACGGTTCGGAAGGCAGCGCCGTCGTCGAAGGTGGCGAGGCGCCAAACTGGACCGCCGTCTCGTCGAAGGTGTCGAACGCCGTCGTGTCGATTTCGACGACCGTCGATGAGGGTGTCGCGAAGGGCTCGGGCGCGATCATCGACGAGCAGGGTCATATCGTCACGAACAACCACGTCGTCTCCGGCGCGAAGAACATCGTCGTCACGTTGAGCAACGGCGACCTGTACGAGGCGGACATCGTCGGCACCGATTCGACGACCGACCTCGCCGTCATCCAGCTCAAGGACGCCCCGTCCGACCTGACGACGATCGAATTCGCCGATTCGGACAAGGTCGCCGTCGGTGAGCCGATCATGGCGATCGGCAACCCGCTTGGCTATGACGACACGGCGACGACCGGCATCGTCTCCGCGCTCAACCGCCCTGTCTCGGTCATGGATGAGGACAACCAGACGATTGTGACGAACGCGATCCAGATCGACGCGGCCGTGAACCCGGGCAATTCGGGCGGTCCGACGTTCAATGCGGCCGGCCAGGTCATCGGCATCAACTCGTCGATCGCGTCGACCGCGAGCAGCGAGGAGACGGCCGGCTCGATCGGCATCGGCTTCGCGATCCCGTCGAACCTCGCCAAGCGCGTCGCCGACGAGATCATCAAGGACGGCAAGGTGCAGCACGTCGCGCTCGGTGTCACGATCAAGAACACGACCGTGACGGCGGACGGCGTCACGCGCGCCGGCACCGAAGTGCAGTCGCTCGTCTCGGGCGGCCCCGCGGAGAAGGCGGGCATCGTCAAGGGCGATGTCATCATCGCCTACAACGGCCTGTCGGTGACGAACAACTATTCGCTCCTCGGCTTCGTGCGCGCCGCATCGATGGGATCGACGGCGAAACTCACGATCGTGCGTGACGGCAAGGTCATGGACGTCAACGTCAAGTTCGACAAGGCCGAGCAGGACGTCAACGGTTCCTCGAACGGCAACAGCCGGCAGCAGCGGCAGGAGGAGGAACAGCGCCGCCAGCAGCAGGAGCAGCAGGACAATCGCGACCGTGACAACGGCGGTGTGTTCGACCCGTTCGGCCTGTGGTAAACCGCGCACACGTCGCCTGCCTGGCTGAGTGCTTCGACTGAGCGGGAGACGGACTGTGGACGTCGGACAGTGTGATTCGCGCTGTCCGACGTTTTTTGTTACAGTGGGGCACGTTCGTGCCCAGACATGCCGTGCGCGGACGATAACTGAAGATGAACCTAGCAATCTTTTTACGCCGTGTGTCGTAAGCGCGCCAAGCCGGGCGCCGTGTTCGATGGGCTAACAAGGCGTGAAGCTGACGTTCCGGCACCCGCATGCGGCAGCATGCCCGGGTGTTGGGAAGACGATACCGAACGTAAGGAGATGCGATGAGGAAAATCATCGATCTTTGCAAGGAAGTGCCACTGCTTCCGCTGTCGTTGCTCGCGGCGATCCCGCTCGCCCTCATTCCCGATTGGCGCCCGTGGGGCCATATCCATGCCGCCTTCGACCCAGGCGTCGGCCAATGGATCGTCATCCTGTTCGTCGCATGGACGATCTACACGAGCATCCGCGAGATGATCGACAGCATCAGGCACGGCCACGTCGGCGTCGACCTGCTCGCGATCGTCGCGCTCGTCTCGACCGTCTGTGTCCAGCAATACTGGGCGTCGTGGGCCGTCGTCCTGATGGTCGCGTCCGGTGAGGCGATCGAATCGTATGCGCAGAACAAAGCGAAAGGCAACCTCACGGCACTCATCAAGGCGGCGCCGCAGCAGGCGCACGTCGTCACACTGCCTGGCACGGACGCCGACGGCGCGGAAGGCGCGGACACGAGCGGGGAGGGCTTCCGCAAAGTGCAGCAGGCCGTCGAGGACGCGCAGCGCAGCGGCAAGGCGATCACGGCCGGCAACGGCCATTTTGAGACGGTCCCCGTCAATGACGTCAAACTCGGTTCCGTGCTGCTCATCCTGCCAGGCGAGATCGTGCCGGTCGACGGCATGCTGCTGTCCGGCACCGCGACCGTCGATCTGAGCAATATCAACGGCGAACCGGTCCCGCGCACAATCTTCGCGGGCGCGAAGGTGCTGTCCGGTTCGATCAACGGTTCGGCGACGATGATGATCCGCACGACGTCACTCGCCGCCGACTCGCAATACCAGCAGATCCTCAAACTCGTCTCATCCGCCGAGGAATCGCGCGCCGCCGTCGTGCGCACGGCCGACATGCTCGCCGTGCCGTTCACGATCATCTCGTTCGCGATCGCGATCGTCGCGTGGATCGTCTCCGGCACAGGTCTGCGGTTCGCACAGGTGCTCGTGCTCGCGACACCGTGCCCGCTGCTCATCGCCGCGCCCGTCGCCTACGTCGCCGGCACCGCGCGCCTCGCGAAACGCAAGATCCTCGTCAAATCGCAGGACGTGCTCGAGAACCTCGGCCGCGTCACGCATGTCTTCTTCGACAAGACCGGCACACTCACCGTCAAACAGCCGCAGGTCGTGCGCGTCGAGAAAGCCGCCGGCATCCCCGCCGACGTCTCCGAGGACGAGATCCTCATGCTCGCGGGCATCGTCGAAGGGTTCTCGGTGCATGTCCTCGCGAAAGGCATCGTCGAAGCAGGACGCAAGGCGATGGAACGGCTCGGCCGCCTGCCGAGCTCAAGCGGCAAGACGGCAGCCGACGTCGACGCCACGCAACGCACACTGCCGAACCCAAACGAGAACTACCCGGTCGTCGGCAACGTGTCCGAAATCCCCGGCAAAGGCGTGCGCGGCACCGTCGACGGCCACAAGGTCGAGGTCGGCCGGTACGCGTTCGTGACGGAACAGGACATCGCAAGCCAAAAGGTCCACGACGCCGCCGAAGAGGCGAAGAACGAAAAGGCGATGGAAGCCGCCGACGAAGCGGCCGCCCATCTGTGGCCGGACATGCTCGAACCGGACGAGATGGCCACCTACATCGCGATTGACGGGCATCTCGCCGCACGCATCGTGCTGCGCGACGTCCCCCGCTACAATGCGAAACAGTCAATCGAGGAACTGCGTGCCCTCGGCGTCAAGGAAGAGACGATGCTCACCGGCGACAAGCGATCGTCGGCGATGATCATCGCGAACGAAGTCGGCATAACCGACGTCCGCTACGAACTGCTGCCGCAGGACAAGGTCAACGCCGTGCGCGACGCAGCCGAACAGGAGAAGAGCGGCACCGAATCATCGTGGAATCGCGCAGCCGCGAAACTCCTCGGAGAGCCGATCCACCGCGATGTGACGATGATGGTCGGCGACGGTGTCAACGATTCGCCCGTCCTCGCCGTCGCCGACATCGGCATGGCGATGACCGACGGCACGTCGACGGCGGCGTCGGAATCGGCGGAAGTCGTCATCATGAACGACGACATCGGCGCCGTGCCGACGGGTGTGCGCATCGCGCGCCAGACGAAGCAGCGCATGCTGCAGGCCGTGCTCATCGGCATCGCGCTCGCGATCGTCGGCATGGTGTGCGCCGCGTTCAACCTCATCCCGGTCGTCGCAGGCGCGTTCCTGCAGGAATGCATCGACGTCGTGTCGATTCTGTGGGCGCTCACCGCACTGTTCGACCGCAAATAGATTGTTCGACCGGCAAAATAAGTACGTGCCGCACTCACTGGGCAGTCCGGGCGGGTTGCGTGGCCTGCCCAGACTGCGCGTCCCCTTTGCCCCGATCGCGTCGTCTCCGTGACCGTCACCTATGATTCGGCGGCTGTCTGTCCGCCTTCGTCGGCGATGACGGCGCCGATCACCGTCGCGAGCTCGCTCAGCAGATCGTTGCGGCCGCACGCGTTCGACAGGATCGCGAGGACGTAGCCCTGTGGGTGCGCCTCAAGGTCGCCCGCGCCCGCAGGCAGCACGATGCCGGCATCATTGAGCGCGTACAGGTTGCCTTCGCCATAGATCCAGCCGGCCTTCGAATACACTTCCTCACACTCGTCGTGCGCCATCTGGATCGACGAGTTGAGCGAACCGCGCATCTGCTGCGCGAGCCATGCGCGCGCGTCCTGTGACGCGGCAGGCGTACCGTCCGCCTTCGTCGGCGCCGTGTCCGAGAACAGGTAGTCATATCCGAGCACCCACAGACGCGCGAGGTCGGTCGCCGTGAGGAACTCATAGTACCCGTTGAGCGTCGCGTCGAACGTATATCCGGACGTCCACGTCGTGAACGGCGCCGAACCGTACCGTTCGAACAACGACTTGTACGCGTCGTTATCGGACACGGTGAGCGTCGCCGTGATGAGACGGTTGAGATAGGCGGCGTCCGCGTTCGCGCTCGCCGCGGCGGCGTCGAGGTCGACCGCGCCCGTCTGCGCGAGCGACAGGATATACGGTGCCTTGATTGACGACGCCGAATACCGTGGCACGTTCCCATACGACGTGACGGCGGCGCCCGTGTGCATATCGACGACCGCGAACGACACCTCATATCCTTCCTCATGGAACGCGCTCACCGCATGCTGCAGCTGCGCGTAGGCGGTGTCCGTGAGCGAAAGTCCCACGGCGGACAGCGCACTCGCGCCATCCGCGTTCCGCAGATTCGTGAACGCCGCGTGCACGACCTGTGTCAGATTCGGCGCGACGACCGTTTTCTCGATATCGCTGTCATTCTGCTGCGGCGTGGCGTTGGTGCCCGCATCCGTCGTGTGTGCCGCGACGGGCGCATGCGTCGACGTTGGGGAGTGCGCGGCGCTCGCGGTGCCGTCGCCGAAGACGCCGACCGCGCCCGCGCTGAGTGTCGCACACGCCGCGACGACCGTCGACGCAATCGCGATACCCTTCCATTTCGCGATCGATTTGCGGTGTTGGGTGATCGACGCGTCGAATTGCGCATCCGTCAAAGGAACGTCGCGCCATTTGGGGATTCTCCCACGCTTCGTCGTCTTCGTCTGCATCCGGCGTACCCGTTTCTGCACAGTTGTCGCGTTTTCGCGCATGCTTTTCCGCGCAGCATTATAAGGCGTCCCTTCGGCAACGATGCCGTCCGCACATGGCACGTCCACACATCGCACACGTATGGCATGACTGCATATGCGAAGTGGTGGGGATCCGGAACCGGATCCCCACCACCGTCATCTGCCGATCATCTGCCGACCATGTGCGCGTCGTGTGCGCTCATGGTGCTATTCGCCGTGGGCGAGACGACGGAACTCGTCGGGTTCGATGACCTTCTTGTGTTCGCGTCCTTCCTTCGCTCCTTCGGCACGTTCGTGCGCGTCGACGCGCTTCCAGCCGGCGAAGTCGATCGGACGCACGCCGCGTTCCGCGAGCAGACGGTCGATTGATTCGGGGTCGCGGTCAGGGGCGAGACGGCCGTCCTCCTTGTTCTTCGCAAGGTCTTCGAGCATCGCCGTGACGATCATCAGCGCATCCGACTTCGTCGAACCGATGAGGCCGACGGGGCCGCGCTTCGCCCAGCCGGTCGCATACAGGCGTTCGCGGATTTCGCCATCAGCCGCGTCGACGGTGATGCGGCCGTCGCCGTTCGCGTTCGCGAGGTGCGCGCCCTGCTCGTCATAGGCGATGCCGGGAACCGATTCCGGCTTGTAGCCGATCGCATGGTAGACGGCCTGCACCGGATAATCGGTGAACTCGCCGGTGCGCGTCATCCGGCCGTTCGCCGACGTTTCCGTACGTTCGACGCGGATGCCGCACACCTTGCCGTCCTCGCCGAGGATCTCGGTCGGCGCGGAGTTGAAATGGATGTAATACTTACGGTCAGCGGGATTGCCTTCGAAGTCGACGTCGCCGTCATCCTCCATGTCCTCGGCCATCTCACGGATCGCGAACAATTCCTCGACCATCTGGCGTGTGAGCTTGTCCTTGCCGGCCTCCTCGATCGTCTCGTCGTCAAGGTCGAAATCGTCCTCGTCGATGATGAGCTGCACGCCCGGCAGTTTCTCCATCTCACGCAGCTCCTGGACAGAGAACTTCGCCTGCGCGACGCCACGTCGGATGAACAGATGCAGCGTCTTCGCCTTGTTGCGCTTGATGCCCTCGTACACGTTGTCGGGAATGTCGGTGCGCGCCTTGAGGTCGTCGGCGTTGCGCATCAGCTCGCGTGCGACATCCATCGCGACGTTGCCGCCACCGATGACGGCGACCTCCTCGGCCTGAAGCGGCCATTCGCGTACGCCCGTCGGATACCCGTCATACCATTCGACGAATTTCGCGGCGCCATAGACGCCGTCGTAATCGGCACCCGGCAGATTGAGCGGCTTGTCCTTGATCGCACCGGTCGCGAACAGGACGGCGTCGTAACGCTCAAGCAGGTCGTCGAGCGTCACATCCTTGCCGAACTCGACATCGCAATACAAATGGATGTTCGGATTGTCGAGCGTCTTCTCAAGCGCGGACGCGATGAACTTGATCGACGGATGGTCAGGTGCGACGCCATAGCGCACAAGACCGAACGGAACCGGCAGCTTCTCGAACAAGTCGATGCGCGCGTTCGCGCCCAGACCCAGCCCCTCGCCCAACTTGGCGAGCTGGCGGAGGAAGATATCGGAGGAATACACGCCGGCGGGGCCGGCGCCAATGACGGCAATACGAAGTTCAGAATTAGTCACGGCATACCAGCGTAGCCGATATGCGCGAACGATGGAAGAGGGAGGGGGAACGGATGGGCACCTGTAGACTTGGGCGTATGAACGGCAAACTACGGGTGCACAACCACTACAACGGCTTGAAAACGGCGATACTGTTCGCGATCATGTGGGCAATCATCATGGTCATCTGGTGGGCGACGGGCGCCTATGTGGACACGCTCGTCTACTACGTGGCGATCGGATTGGGCATGTCCTTCGTCTCGTACTGGTTCTCGGACAAGCTCGCGATCGCGTCGATGCACGCGCAGCCGGTCACCGAAGCGCAGGCGCCGCAACTGTACGCGATCGTGCGCGAACTGTCGCAGACGGCTGGCAAACCGATGCCACGCATCTACATCGCGCCCACTGAAACGCCGAACGCGTTCGCGACGGGACGCAACGAGCGCCACGCAGCCGTCTGCTGCACGCAAGGCATCATGCGCATCCTCGACTACCGTGAGATGCGCGGCGTGCTCGGCCACGAACTCATGCACGTGTACAACAGGGACATCCGCACATCCGCGATCGCCGGCGCGATGGCGACCGTCATCACCTACCTCGGCTATTCGCTCATGTACTTCGGCAATTCGACGCGCAACGGCCGCGACTCCGACAACGGCGCGGGCATGCTCGGCGCGCTCGGCGCCGTCATCAGCATGGTGCTCGCGCCGATCGCGGCGTCGCTCATCCAAATGGCGATCTCGCGCACGCGCGAATACGACGCCGACGAGGACGGCAGTGTGCTCACCGGGGATCCGAACGCGCTTGCGAGCGCACTGTACAAGATCCAGTACGGCATCGCGCAGAATCCGATGCCGCAGACGGCGACCGACCAATCGACGGCCGCGATGATGATCGAATCCCCATTCTCGGCGAAGGGGTTCTCGCGTCTGTTCTCGACGCATCCGCCGACCGAGGACCGCATCGCGCGCCTGCGGCAGATGGCGGCCGACATGGGCGCTCCAGGCATCGCGGATGGCGATGGGCTTGCGCAGGTCGCACGCAACGGACGCGCGTGAATCGTGGTGATGTGCGGACAGATGGGTGCGCATTTGGCGTGGGCTGTGGTAAGGTAGCTCATGGCGGTCGACATGGCGGCCGCATGCGGATGTAGTTCATCGGTAGAACGAAAGCTTCCCAAGCTTTAAAGGCGGGTTCGACTCCCGTCATCCGCTCTCATACATACCAACGGTCACGGCCGAAACCCTTGGAAACACTGGATTCTTAAGATTGATGGAATGAGTGGAATCAAGGTGAATCGTGGTGAATTGGAATAAATTCGGAATATGTTCCCCACCTCACCCACAGGCAATGTTCGTTTTTCGCACACGCATGTTCACTAGTCACTCAAACACAAGTGACAAGTAATCATAGCCCTACTCCCACAAGGGATTAGAGGCTTTACTAATCACTTGTCACAAGTAATACATAGACGACCCCACGAAGAATCCGGGCGTGTCGCAACCAGTCGGACGCCAAAAACGTTGCAATACCAACGATTACGATTACTTGTCAACCCTGACAAGTGAACACCCCGTTTACTTGTCACCCACGCACACACCCCACCACACAGACACCCACACCACCCACCACGATCACGCACGCACATGTAGACTTTCATGCCCATGCTTAGACTTTCACTGAGACTTTACACTCCGCACCCCTTGGAAACACTAAGACTTTACATACTTTCTATACTTCACACCCCCGCACGCACATGTAGACTTTACACCCCCCGAAACGTGGCCCACGTCACGCTTCACGCCATGAGATGCGGTGGTGATCCACCACCCCACGAGCACACACGTAACTCGATAACGTGCGGTTATCCAGTTGCACACACGTACGCGCATGTCATGACGGCGGCAAAGGGCGCTGCGATCCACGAGCACCCACACACGGGCACACACGGGCATGAGTGGGCCGCCAAGGGTATCAGTAGTAGTGATACCGTCCGCTTCACACGCGCACGGGCATGAGTAAGGAAGACAAGCAAAACCGGCAAAACGCCAGTGTCCGCTTCACACGCGCACGGGCATGAGGCAACGCATTACCCCCGGCAATACCATCAGCATTACTGATGGAATCCCACACGCACACACGGAAGCAAACCACCGTTCTGAGCAATGCGGATAGATCCACATTGGGTAATCCTCCTCCGGGCCCACACACGAGCCACGCGCACCCACGCACACGGGAGCGAACCTACGCATTACGGAGGTTTGACCTATACACCTCAGGTGAACCATACCGTCCCAATTCATTACGGTATCCACGCACACGATGGGGTAATGAAACGTGATGCCACTAGAAGCCCATAGAAGCCTCGCTAACACGCGCTCATATCGCACACGACAAACCATACGCACACGCGCCACACGCGCCACACGCACACGATTCTAAACCGTCTGGAAGCATAGGGGGCGGGGAGGGGTACCCCCTATCGTGACGATTTGGCCGCTTGTGGTTCTGGTTCTCGCCGTGAATGCGCTCTGAGACTATTTGGAAACGGCGTAACACTTTTCTCGAAACCCAAGCGGCAGTAAGGGTTACACCGTTTCCACAACCCCTTCGACGCGCATGAAAAAGGGCCCCACCATTCAGGCGAGGCCCCTAACAGCTATGACCGTCACTTAGTCGGCACGATCACGCGACCCAACCGTTCTGGCTTCGCCACCCCGAAGCCAAGGCGCATGGTCATACGCAGAAGCGAGCTGTCAGACGTAAACATGGCCGAACTATCCGTATCGGCGGCAATATCCGAAACGCTCACAATCACATCGGGCGCGCTCATGGTCAAGATGGTGTTCGCGGGCACCTGCGAGTTGAACAGCACAGGCACATTAAAGAGCATCGGGGACGCGCTGGAAGTCACATCGGGCTCAATCAACGGGCGCCCGTCCGAAGCCGTGATCGCCATGAGGGTTGCCCACGTCGAGAAGCGCATGACGATTGCGGTAGGCGTGGCCCCTTTGTCAGTGGTCTTCGCCAACACGTCGAGCACCGCGTCGAGGGTTTTCTCCTTGCTTGCGGCCGTCACTTCTGTCACACCGCCCGTGTCGCCCGTCGCCGCCGCGATCTTCCCAATGCCGGTCGGCAAAATCCCATTGGAATCCTTGTCAGCAGCGAGGAACAGGTGGTCGGCTTGCGCCACGAGCGCCTTGGTAGCGCTATCAGTCACGAGGTTGACCGCATCTTCGTATCGCAAACTCTCATTCGAGAACGGCACCAA
>Dunbar_p2__coassemble_841_pt1 | contig 58088 bp, 40 predicted proteins | sample Dunbar_p2__metabat2_high_PE_041 | metagenome-assembled genome bin Dunbar_p2 | reverse complement strand
CGCATGCTCGCAGGGGAGGAGGCCACCACCGCGTCCGCGAACGCCGGCGCCGGCGACGAGGCCGCCACGCGTTCGCTGTGGGATTCTGGCGATCATGTGCGCGAGGCGCTCGCGTCGGCGATTCCCGACATCCTTCCGGAAGCCGTGCGCGAGGCACGCGCGTTGATGCACCGCGCGCATGCGTTCTGCGCGATCCACGATCCTGACACGGTCGCCGATTTCCGTTCCGCGATCACGACGATGCGCTACGAGGAGGCCTTCGTGTGCCAATGCGCGCTGCTGATGGCGCGCGACGCCGCGAGCGCGAGCGCGGCGTTCGCGTGCGACGACACCGCATTGCGCGACGATTACATCGCGGCGCTGCCGTTTCCACTCACCGCTGGACAGCGCGACGTCATCGACGCGATCGGTGAGGACATGCGCGCGCACCATCCGATGCAACGTCTGCTGCAGGGTGAAGTCGGCTCGGGAAAGACGGTCGTCGCGGTCGCCGCGATGCTGCAGGCGGTCGGCTCGGGGTATCAGGCGGTGCTCGTCGCGCCGACGCAGGTCCTCGCGGAACAGCATTACGAATCGATCACCCAGTCCGTTGGGGCATTGGGCGCGCTCGGTGACGATGTGCCCGTGCTGCTGCTCACGGGCGGTATGCGTCTCGCGGCGCGCCGCCGTGTGCTCGCGAAGGCGGCGAGCGGCGAACCGTGCATCGTCATCGCGACGCACGCCGCGTTCTCGAAGTCGTTCCAGGCGCCGAACCTCGCGCTCGCCGTCATCGACGAACAGCACCGTTTTGGCGTTGAGCAGCGTGAGACGTTGCGCGGCAAGTCGGAACGCGACCCGCATCTGCTCGTCATGACGGCGACGCCGATTCCACGCACCGCCGCGATGACGTGGTTCGGTGACCTCGACATCTCATGGCTCACCGAGTTGCCGGGAGGGCGCCGCCCGATCCGCACATTCGTCGTGCCCGAGGATGATGGCAAACTGATGTCGGACATGTTCTGGCATGTGCGCGCGCGCATCGACGCGGGCGAACGCGCATACGTCGTCTGTCCGCGCATCGATGTGCCCGAGGATGGTGGCGCGCATGGCGGCGACGTCGACGATGATATGCAGATCGTCGACCTCGGTGACGACGAGGGGCAGCCGCGTCCGCCGCTGCACGCGGTCATGGAGATACGCGAACGGTTGCGCTCGCTGCCGCAGTTCCGCGGTGTCGATATCTGCACGCTCACGGGGCGCGACGATGACGGGACGAAGCAGCGTGTCATGGATGCGTTCATAAGCGGGAGGGCGCCCGTCATGGTCGCGACGACGGTTATCGAGGTCGGCGTCGATGTGCCGCTCGCGAGTTGCATCGTCATTTTCGACGCCGACCGCTATGGGCTTTCGCAGCTGCACCAGTTGCGTGGTCGAGTCGGGCGTGGCGGCACCGATGCGTGGGCGTTCCTTGTCTCGCGTGCCGAGCCTGGTTCGGTCGCCGAGGAACGTCTCAATGTCATCAAGGATTCGCTTGACGGCACCGAGATCGCGCAGAAGGACCTTGAATTGCGTGGCGCGGGCGATGTGCTCGGTGACGCGCAGTCGGGTGGCAAATCGAGCCTCAAACTGCTGCGCGTCGTCAAGGACGCGCCGATGATCGCCGATGCGCGCGAACGCGCTGCGTCGCTCCTTGCCGACGACCCGCGGCTTGCGCGGCACGTGCAGCTCGCGGGCGCCGTGCTCGATTTCACGCGTGGCAACGAGCGTTTCCTGACGAGCAACTGACGGCTGATGGCCACGACACGCCGAAGGACATGAAAATCTGGGACGAATCCGCTCAATACTACGCACAAAAGATGTGCTTTTCCTCACATGTTGCATAGGTGTTCCGTTGCAATGACGCTGCGAATATGAAAAACCGCACTGCAAACGATACATATGCGCTTGATTTGACGCACGACAATTCGGCTTTGAGCGTGTATGCTGGGGCGCCAAGACCTTGGGGGCCGACGGTGAAGTAGGGATTGCACGTGTCCGGTTCCCCGGACCCAAGCAATAACACTGCGGGGGGTGTGGGGTGCTCAGATGGCACTTCTGTCCACAGTCGGCAATGACAGCTAGAGCATTCTAGGACAAGAGAAAAGGCACTGCAATGGAGAAGCAGCAGGTGCTCGAGTGGGGGAAGCGACTCTTCGACTCAGTGGGCACACGAACGAGGAAGGCGATTGCCGCCGCCATAGGCGTGGCGATGATAGTGACCGCGGCGTTGGTGGCGATACCGGCGCATGCGGACGACAATATGGTCGCCGACCCGACGACGTTCACCCAATGGGAGGGCACCGTCGGCAACGAAACCAACCCGAGTTCGACGGGACGCGTCTGGACTGACAAGTCGGTGTCGACGCATGCGGAGACGCTAAAGACCTACGACAACAAAGAGGTGACCGTCACCCCTGAGGATGGTTCATTCCTCGTCGCCCTTTCGGCGATGTCGAGCGCGCAGAAGCTCATCGGCGTCTCGAATGTGACGAAGCCGTTGGATATCGTGCTCGTGCTCGATACGTCGGGTTCGATGGCCAGCGAGCATGAGCGGTGGCACCGCGACATCACACTATGACAAGGTGTATGCAAGTGACCTCGATGCAACCCAGACCTATTACGTGGAGTCGAGCTGGGATTACCAGGCCGTGACATGGAACGAAAGCAAAAAGTCATGGGGATACGACAGCTATTGGGGAACCTGGACGAGTGTGACGCCAAAAACCAGCGCGACGGACAACAACCGGAACCACACCCAGTTCTACTCGTATTCGTCGAACAGCCGTATGTACGCGCTCAAGCAGGCAGTCAACGGCTTCATCGATGAGACAATCACCGCCAACAGCAAAGTGAGCGACGCAGATAAGAAGAACCGTATCGGTCTCGTCACCTATGCGAGCGAAAACAACACCTCTACACGAAGTGGCCTGACAGATAGCCTGACTTCGTTGAAGACCACAGTAGACAACCTTTCTGCCAATGGTGCCACTCGCGCTGATCTTGGCATGCAACAGGCTGTATCGGTGCTCCGCAACGCCCGTGCTGATGCATCGAAAATCGTCATCTTCTTCACTGACGGGAAGCCGACGTCGAACAGCGATTTCGATAACACCGTCGCGAAGAACGCCATTGGCAACGCGAAGACAATGAAGTCCAACGGCGCTTCGGTCTATTCGGTCGGTATTTTCGAAGGCGCCAATCCAAACGCCAATATTTCGAACGTTACGAATAACAGTGATGAGACACTCAGGTCGAACGCGTTCATGCAGGGCGTCTCGAGCAACTACCCGAACGCGACAAGCTTCACGACGCAAGCCCTCGGCGCACGCGCGCCGGACGGGAACTACTATCTCGCAGCGTCCGACGCCGATGCGCTCAACGCCGTGTTCGACTCGATCTGGAAGGAGGTGTCGAGCAACCCGACATCGCCGATCCAGTCCGAAACGACGAGCGGCACGACGGAAGGCCAAGGCGGTGGCGTTGTGACGTTCACCGACCAGCTCGGCGATTACATGCGCGTGACGAAGATGAACAGCATCGTGTTCGCCGGAAAGAAATATGAGCAGGTCTCGTCGCAGGACCTGGCGGACGGTTCGACGAAGTACACCTTTGCCGGCAGCGTCGAAGCGAACGAAATCTACAAGGCGGCCGAGCTGAGCAAGATGGATATCACCGTCAAGCACAGCGAAGGCAGGACCGGCGACCTCGTGACCGTCAACGTTCCGGAGGAACTGCTGCCATTGCGTCTGTACAAGACGACGGTAGACAAAGACGGCAACGTGACGACGGAGATCAACCGTACGAACCCGATGCGCCTGTTCTATGAAGTCGCGCTCAAGGACGATGTCACGGCGAAGGTCGCACAGCCGGATGCACAGATGAGCGAGTACATCGCGAACCACACCGATGACGACGGCAATGTGCGCTTCTACACGAACGCATATGACAAGGCCGTCAATGGTGCGAACGGTGCCACGACCGCCGTGTTCACACCCGCGCAGACGAACGACTTCTACTACTTCACGCAGGACACGCCGCTCTACAACTCGAAGGACCTCAACGATCCGGCGACGTCGATCGACGCGGCGAAGCCGTACTACTACCAGCGCACGTACTACGCGAACAACGCGAAGCACGAGCAGTGGATCGACGTGCTTGGCAAGAACGCCGACGGCAAGGCGGTCGCGGACAAGGACGGACATTACTATGCCCCCGCCGGTACGACGCGTACCGGCCTGTCACGTCTGTACACGGCGGCGAAGACGGACAACACGACCGAAACGGCGGCGAACGCAATCGCCCCGCATTGGGAGATGAGCACCGTCACGGTGAACCTCGGCAACAACGGCATGCAGAAGATCGCGATGCCAGGTGCACTGATGGTCACCGAGCGCGTCGTGTGGCCAGAGGGTACCACACCGGATCCGGACAAGGAGTTCCCGTTCACACTCGAACTGCCTGAACCGGCCGGCGCAAGGGCGGCCGCATCGTATCAGGCGACGATTGCAGGCCGGAACGTCACCGTGCAGAACGGATCGACGTTCTCGCTCAAGGATGGCGAGACAGCGGCCGTATACGGCCTGCCGGCGGGCATGCGCGCGAAGGCGGTGCAGACCGACCACGGCGGCGCCGGTTGGTCGGTGAACCACGCCGAGGATATGGGCGACATCAAACGCAATGAGACGACACAGCTCGGCTTCGTCAACACCTATGCGCTTGAGCCGACGACGCTGGAAGCGAATGCGGTCAAGGGCACGAAGACGCTCGTCGGCCGTGATTGGCAGCCGGATGAGTCCTTCACATTCCAGATGAAGGCCGGTGATGCGAATCCGGATGCGCCGATGCCCAATCCGGCGGCCGTCACGGTGACGAACGCGGGCGGCAAGGACGGCGACGTCGTGCCGTTCGGATTCGGCGCGATCACCTATGACAAGCCAGGTACCTACCAGTACGTCATCACCGAGACGGCCGGAATGAAGGCCGGCATGCGTTATTCGGGCGCCAGCTACATCGCGACCGTGACCGTGAAGGACAACGGCGACGGCACGATGAGTGCGTCGGCCGCACTGACGAACACCTTCGGCGATGACGGCGTGCATATCGAGGACGAGCCGGAAGCCGCATCCGCGGACTTCACGAACACGTTCCTCGGGAACAACGACGCCGTGGCCACAATCAGGGGCATCAAGCACTACACCGACGACACCGGCACGAAGCCGAACAACAAGGTGGGCACGTTCAACGTCATGATCACCCCGGCCGAGGGCAATCCTGAGCATGGTCCGACTTTTGACGGCACTGTTCCGGTGGGTATCGACGGCACATGGCCGTGTGAGCTCAAGTTCACGAACGAAGCGCTCAACGGGCAGCACGAGCAGACCTTCACGTACCATGTGCGCGAAGTCGTGCCGGCTGGTGTGGATGACGACAACCCGACGCAAAACGGCATGACCTATGACGTCAACACCTATGACGTGCAGATCACCGTCTCGCGTGACGAGCAGCAGAACCTCATCACGAAGGTGACCTATCCGGATGGTGGCGAGCGCGTCGAGCTGAAGAACTCGTACCGCGCTGCGGACACGAAGGGTGCTGACCTGCGAATCGCCAAGAAGGTGACCGGACATGGCTCGAATAAGGACCAGTTCACATTCAACGCGCGGCTGACCGCAGGCGACGCCGCCAATGTGAAGATCAAGCAGACCGATGACAAGCTCGCCGACTGGACGAACGACCGGACCGCAACGGCGCCGGCGCTCGACAAGGACCAGACCGGCACCGTCGATTTCGGCACCATCGTGTTCACGATGCCGGGCACGTACACGTTCCAGATGCGCGAGCAGCTGCCGGACGGCGTCTCCGCGGCGAATCCGACGAAGGACGGCTGGACCTACGACACGCACACGCACACCGTGACGTACGAGGTGACCGACAACAACGGCCAGCTCGAAGCCGAACGCAACACCGACGGCCACGACCTGTTCACGAACACATACGCCGCTTCGGTGGAATACGGCGCAGCGGGCACCGCGGACGGGTTCCGGATTGGCAAGACACTCGACGGACGTCCGATGAACGCCCAGGAGTTCACGTTCGAGATCACACCGGTTGACGGCGCCCCGATGCCGAATGGTGTGACGAGCGTGAGGACGTCGAATCCGTTCTCGGCGCTCAACGGGCAGGAACTCGTGTGGCCCGCGAGCGGCACATTGCTCGCGGGGCTGCGGTTCACGCAGGACACGGTGGGTACGTACAGGTACACGGTCCGTGAAGTGGCGCCGGAAGGTGTGACGAAGGCATCGCCGACGAAGGACGGCGTGACCTACGACTTCACCGAGCATACCGTCAGCATCGAGGTCACCGACAACGGTGACGGCACGATGACGACGAAGACGACCGTCGACGGCAACGATGATGCCGTCGCGCGCTTCGTGAACAAGTACGAGGCCGCCGCAGGCAAGCAGTCGTTCGAGCTCACGAAGACGGTCAATGGCCGCGATTGGAAGGACGACGAATCGTTCACGTTCGACCTGACGCCGAACGAAGGTCAGTCTTCGGTGTCGAAGGATGTGCTGACGAAGGCGATGCCGGCGCGGAAGTCGCAGACGGTCGACAAGCCGAGCGGCAACACCGCTCAGTTCGGCTTCGGCGAGTTCACGTTCAGCCAGGCCGGCACTTACGTGTACAACGTCACCGAGCAGCAGGGTGGTACGACCGACAAGGGTCTGACATATGACGGACGCACCGCGGTCGTCTCGTTCACCGTCGTCGACAGCGGCCTCGGCCGCTATGTCGCCGGCAAGCCGCTCATCACCGGCATCGGTGAGGCGAACACGTTCGCGAACGTGTATACGTCGAAGGAATTCACCGGTGTGCCGACAGGCATGGCGTTCTCGAAGGAACTGGCCGGTACCGAGTGGACCGCCGACCGCGCGTTCGACTTCACGATCGAAGCGGTGACCGACGGTGCGCCGTTGCCTGAGCAGACGACGTTTACTGTTGGCAAGCCTGCTGACGGCAACAAGGCGGACTTCACGTTCGGTGATATCACCTACACCAAGACCGGCACGTATGAGTACACGGTCCACGAAGTGCAGGGCAATATGCCCGGTGTTTCCTATGACACGCATACGGCCAAGGTGACGGTGACGGTGACCGACGACGGCAACGGCCAGCTTGAGGCGAAGGCCATTGTGACGGAGGGCGCGTTCTCCAACACGTACACGGCGAAGCCGTCCGATGGTGTGCCTGCCGGCATGGTGTTCTCGAAGCAGCTGACCGGTATCGATTGGCCGCAGGACCGCGAGTTCGAGTTCACGCTCGAAGGCAAGGACGAATCGACGCCGATGCCGGCCGAGACGAAGGTCTCGGTGGGCAAACCGGCCGAGGGTGACACGGTCGTCTTCGACTTCGGTGCGATCCGTTACGAGAAGGCCGGCGAGTACGAGTACACGGTCAAGGAGACGAAGGGCGACATGCCTGGCGTGTCCTATGCCACCAATGTGGCCACAGTGAAGGTCACCGTCTCGGACAATGGCCAAGGCCAGCTCGAGGCGACGGCTGTCGTCACCGATGGCACGTTCGTGAACACCTATGGCACGACGCCGTCCGGCGGTGTGCCGGAAGGCATGACGTTCATCAAGCAGCTGACTGGCATCGATTGGCCGGCTGACCGCTCGTTCGAGTTCACACTGACCGGTGAGGATAATGCCCCGATGCCGGAAGGCGCGAAGGATGGCAAGCTCAACGTCAAGGTCGGCAAGCCGGCCGAGGGCGATGCCGCCGTCTTCGACTTTGGCGCGATCACCTACAACGCCGAAGGCACGTACAAGTACACGGTGACCGAGGTCCCCGGCGACATGTCTGGCGTCGCGTATGCGAAGAACACGGCCACCGTGACCGTCACGGTCAAGGACGACAAGCAGGGCAAGCTCATCGCCACGGCTGCCGTCGAAGGCAATGTGTTCGCCAATGAATACTCCGCCAAGGAGTTCACTGGTGTGCCGGCGGGCATGGCGTTCTCGAAGGAGCTGACGGGCATTGATTGGCCGCAGGACCGCGAGTTTGAGTTCACGCTTGAAGCCGTGACAGAGGATGCGCCGATGCCGTCCGGGGCGAAGGTCTCGGTCGGCAAGCCCGACAAGGGCAACAAGGCGGACTTCGCGTTCGGTGACATCACCTACACCACGCCGGGCGTGTATGAGTACACGGTCAAGGAGACGAAGGGCGACATGCCTGGAGTGTCCTATGACGACCGTGCGGCGACCGTCAAGGTCGAGGTCAAGGACAACCACAAGGGCCAGCTTGAGGCGACGGCGACCGTGACCGCGGGTGCGTTCACGAACACATACACCGCCCAGCAAGTGACGGTCGGTTCTGCGGAGCTGAAGCTGTCGAAGCAGCTGACCGGCATCGATTGGCCGAAGGACCGTGACTTCGAGTTCACGATCGAGGCCGCGAAGGGCACGCCGATGCCGGAGCACACGACGGCGACCGTTGGCAAGCCGGCGGACGGCGACACCGCGGCGATCGACTTCGGTACGATCACCTACGACAAGGCGGGCGTGTACGAGTACACGGTCAAGGAGACGAAGGGTGACATGCCCGGCGTCGCCTATGCCGATGGCACTGCGAAGGTGACGGTCACGGTGACCGACAACAAGCGGGGCAACCTGGTTGCGAAGGTCGATGTGACGGACGGCACGTTCGTCAACACGTACACCGCCGATCCGTTCGATGGCGTCCCGACCGGCATGGAGTCGGCGTTCTCGAAGCAGCTGACCGGTATCGCGTGGCCGAAGGACCGTGACTTCGAGTTCACGATCGAAGCGGCCGAGGGCACGCCGATGCCAAGGCATACGACGATCTCCGTTGGCAAGCCTGCCGATGGTGACACGGCGAAGTTCGACTTCGGCGCGATCCGCTACGACAAGGCGGGCGTGTACAAGTACACGGTCAAGGAGACGAAGGGCGATATGCCCGGCGTCACCTATGACGGCCACACCGCCACTGTCGTGGTGGAGGTGACCGACAACCACAAGGGCCAGCTTGAGGCGACGGCGACCGTGACCGATGCCGCGTTCGTCAACGCCTACAAGGCGAATGAGGTGACGGTCGGCTCGGCGGACATGAATCTGTCGAAGCAGCTGACCGGCATCGCATGGCCCGATGGCCGTTCGTTCGACTTCACGATCGAAGCCGTCACGAAGGATGCCCCGATGCCGCAGAAGACGACGGCGACGGTCGGCAAGCCCGCGAACGGTTCCGACACCGCGAGCTTCGGCTTCGGCACGATCACCTACACGAAGGCGGGCACCTACACCTACAAAGTCACGGAGACGAAGGGCGATATGCCCGGCGTCGCCTATGCTGATGGCACTGCGGAGGTGACCGTGACGGTGACCGACAAAGGCAACGGGCAGCTCAAGGCCGAGGTGAACACGACGGGCGGCACGTTCGTCAACACCTACAAGGTCGAGGAATTCAACGGTGTGCCGACCGGCATGGCGTTCTCGAAGCAGCTGACCGGCATCGACTGGCCTGCGGACCGCCGGTTCACGTTCTCGCTCACGGGTGCCGACGGCGCCCCGATGCCGGAAGGTGCACAGGACGGTGTGCTCACGAAATCCGTTGGCAAGCCTGCCGAGGGCGACACCGCGAAGTTCGACTTCGGCGCAATCACCTATACGCAGGAAGGCACCTACACCTATACGGTCAAGGAACTCGCCGGTATCATGCCCGGCGTGGCGTTCGACGACCATGAGGCGAAGGTGACCGTGACCGTGAAGGACGACAAGCAGGGTCATCTCATCGCGACGGCGGTCGTGGACAAGGCTGCGTTCGTCAACACGTACACGGCGAACGAGTTCAACGGCGTGCCTACGGGCATGGCGTTCTCGAAGCAGCTGACCGGAACCGAATGGGGAACCCGCGAGTTCACGTTCACGCTCACCGGTGTGGACGGCGCCCCGATGCCGGCTGAGACGACCGTGAAGGTCGGCAAGCCGGCGAACGGTGACAGCGCGGACTTCCAGTTCGGCGCGATCCAGTACACGAAGGCCGGTACCTACACGTACCACGTCACCGAGCACAACGACGGCATCGGCGGCATCGCCTATGACGACCATACGGCGACGGTGACGGTCGAGGTCACGGACAACAACCGCGGCCAGCTTGTGGCAACGGCGACGGTGAAGGACGGCAAGTTCGAGAACACGTACTCCGCAACCCCGTTTGACGGTGTGCCGACCGACATGCGGTTCTCGAAGGAGCTGACGGGCATCGATTGGCCGAAGGACCGCGAGTTCGAGTTCACGCTCGAAGCCGTCGACGGCGCCCCGATGCCGAAGATCGCGACGACGACGGTCGGCAAGCCGGCCAATGGTACGACGGCCGCGTTCGACTTCGGCGCAATCCGCTACGAGCAGGCCGGCACCTACCGGTACACGGTGCGTGAATCGGCCGGCGACATGCCGGGCGTCACGTACGACGACCATATGGCCCACGTCACCGTCGATGTCACCGACAACGGCAATGGCGAGCTTGAGGCCGTCGCGACCGTGACCGATGGCGCGTTCGTCAACGTCTACGGCACTCAGCCATCGGATGGCGTGCCGGAAGGCATGACGTTCATCAAGCAACTCGACGGCATTGCATGGCCGAAGGACCGCACGTTCGACTTCACGCTCACGGCCGAGGGCGACGCCCCGATGCCGAAGGGCGCGAAGGACGGCAAGATCGACGTGTCCGTCGGCAAGCCCGGCGATGGCGGCACCGCGGTCTTCGATTTCGGTGCGATCACCTACACGGCCGAAGGCACATACAAGTACACGGTCGCCGAGGTCGCCGGTGATATGCCTGGCGTCGCGTATGCGAAGAACACGGCGACGGTGACCGTCACCGTGAAGGACGACAAGCAGGGCAATCTCGTCGCGACCGCCGAGGTGACCGGTGGCGTGTTCACGAACACCTACTCGACGAGCCCGTTCGATGGTGTGCCGACCAGCATGGCGTTCTCGAAGCAGCTGACCGGCATCGATTGGCCGAAGGGCCGCGACTTCGAGTTCACGCTCGAAGCCGTGACAAAGGACGCCCCGATGCCTGCCGACACGGTCGCCAAGGCCGTGAAGCCTGCCGACGGAGACACCGCAAACTTCCGGTTCGGCGCGATCCGGTACGACAAGCCGGGCGTGTACGAGTACACGGTCAAGGAGACGAAGGGCGATATGCCTGGCGTGTCCTATGACGGCCATACGGCCCACGTGAAGGTCACTGTGACCGACGACGGCGAAGGCAAGCTCGTCGCGACGGCTGACGTCACCGGTGCCGCGTTCGTCAACGGCTACGAAGCGGCCGCATTCGAAGGCGTGCCGACCGGCATGGCGTTCTCGAAGCAGCTCACCGGCATCGCATGGCCTGAGGACCGTACATTCGAGTTCACGCTCGAAGCGGATACGAAGGACGCCCCAATGCCCGCCAAGACGAAGATCTCCGTTGGCAAGCCCGCCGAGGGCGACACCGCGGGCTTCGGATTCGGCAGCATCCGCTACGAGCAGGCCGGCACGTACGAGTACACGGTCAAGGAGACCCGCGGCAACATGCCGGGCGTCGCCTACGACTACCACACGTCGCGCATCACCGTGACGGTGACCGACGACGGCAGCGGCAAGCTCGCCGCGACCGCGGACGTCACCGACGGCACGTTCGTGAACACGTACTCGGCTGAACCGGCGACCGGTGTGCCGACCGACTTCACGCTCGTCAAGCGTGTCGAAGGCATGGCATGGAGCGAGAACCAGAAGTTCGAGTTCACGCTCCACGGCCAGGACGGCGCCCCGATGCCGAAGCACGCGACCGTGACCGTCGGCAAGCCAGCCGATGGCGACAGCGCGAGCTTTGACTTCGGTGAGATCGTCTTCGACCGCGCCGGTGTCTACAAGTACACCGTCACCGAAATCGCTGGCGACCAGCCGGGCATGGTCTACGACGGCCATACGGCGACGATCACCGTCGACGTGGCCGACGACGGCGAAGGCCACCTCGTGACCGCGGCGACCGTCGTGAACGGACTGTTCACGAATCGCTACTCCACGCAGAACGTGGCGTATCCGGGCGTCGACGTGACCGAGGACCTGACCGGCCGTGCGCAGGCCCAAGGTGAATTCGGGTTCACCGTGACCGGAAGCGACGAGGACATGCGCCGCGCAGGCTTCGCGACGAATCAGGTGACGCATGCGTTCGCGGCCGCCGCGAGTGGCGAGACCGTGACCGTGCCAGGCCTGTTCACCGGACTCGAACTCACGCACGACGATGTCCGCGCGGGTACGAGGTTCACGTACGAAGTCGACCAGACCGGCGCCCAGTCGGGCAACGGCCTGACCGTCGACGACCAGGTCTACACCGTGCAGATCTGGGCGACCGACAACGGCGACGGCACGATGCACGTGCACACGAGCATCAACGGTGTCGAAACCAACGAACCGACCCCGGTCCTGCCGTTCCACAACGTGTACGCGACAACGCCCGTGACGATCGGTGGAGACGCCGAAGTGCGCATCAACGCGCACAAGACGCTCCACGGCCGTGACCTGAACGCCGGCGAATTCCACTTCGCCGTGCGCGATGCGAAGGGCGCGCAGCTCGCAGGTGGCACAAACGCCGCCGACGGCACCGTGACCTTCGACGCGATCGAATTCACCGATGCGCGCCTCAACGCGGACGTCAAGTCGGGCATCGTGACGGCGACCATCAACGGCAAGCAGACCGTCTACCGGTATGCGGCGACCGTCGATGAGATCACCGACGCGCTGCCCGCGGGCGTGACCGCACTCGCAAGCGGCTTCGCGGTCGCGCTCGTCATCACCGACAACGGTGACGGACAGCTCAGCGCGAACGTCGAATACCCGACGGACACGAACGGTGTCCTCAACTTCGTCAACCAGTACGGAGCGGCGTCCGAAGTCGGCGTCGGCATGAACGGAACGAAGGTGCTCGCAGTGGCGTCCGGCAACAATCCGCCGGACATCACCGGCAAGTACACGTTCACGATCGCCGGATCCGAAGGCGCACCGATGCCGCAGCGGACGACCGTGACGAACGACGCCGCGGGAGCGGTCGACTTCGGCACCGTCACGTACACGGTCGCGAACGTCTTCGGCGACAACCCGAAGACGGCGGACGAAGCGGCGGCGGACGCCGACGCCACGTCCGGTGCGGATGCGGACGCTGACGCTGATACGGACGCGAACGACGCGCAGTCGCAGCAGCCGACGACACGTGAGAAGACGTTCACGTACACGGTCACCGAGTCCGGAACGGTCGCGGGCGTGACGAACGACGCCTCCGCACAACGTACGATCACCGTGCGCGTCGTCGACAACGGCGACGGTACGCTCACTGTGGACAAGCAGCCGGCCGCCGCAGGCACCGACTTCACGTTCACGAACACGTACGGCGTGCAGCCGACCGATCCGACATCGCCGACCGACACGAACGTCAAGGGCGGCGTGCCGCTCACGAAGACGCTCGACGGACGCGAGATGCGTGAGGGTGAGTTCTCGTTCGAACTCATCGAAGCGGCGAGCGGCAACGTCGTCGGCAGCGCGACGAACGCGGCGGACGGTTCGGTCCATCTGCCGGGAGTCGTGTTCGACGCGCCAGGCAGCTACGCCTACCTCGTTCGCGAGCTCGCGGGCACGACGGGTGGTGTCACGTACGATACGCGCGTGTACGCGGCCGTCGCGACCGTCGTCGACAACGGCGACGGCACGCTCGGCGTGAGCTGGACGGTGACCGCTCCGGCAATCGGCGTCGTCGATGCGATGACGTTCGAGAACACGTACACGGCGCAGCCGACGAACGTGCAGATCAGCGCAGGCAAGATGCTGCTCGGACGTGAACTCAAGGAAGGCGAGTTCAGCTTCGTGCTCACGGCGCTCAACTCGGCCCCGATGCCGCACGGCGCGCAGGACGGCGTGCAGACGGTCGCGAATGATGCGAACGGCAACGCGAAGTTCGGCGCGATCGACTACACGAAGGCGGGTGACTTCGAGTACACGGTGAGCGAAGTCAAGGGCGATGCCGAAGGCGTCACCTATGACACGACCGAGCACCACGTCACCGTGCACGTCGTAGACGACGACAACGGCGCGCTCAATGCGCAGCTGCAGTATGCGGACGGTGCGGAAGGCATCGTGTTCCACAACACGTATACCAAGCCCGAGGAACCGGTCGAACCGGACACCCCGAAGCCGACACCGTCGACGCCTACGCCGTCGCCTACCCAGCCGACGACACCGACGACACCGACGACACCGACGAAGCCGATCACACCGTCGACCGGCGGACACCACTACAGCGGTTCGACCTCGACACCGAACTACCATGTCGGTTCCGTCGCGAGCACCGGCTCGGCGATCGCGATCATCGTGGCGGCCGCCGCGGTGCTGCTCGCGGCAGGTGTCGGTCTACTGCTCACGCGCAAGCACAAGGAGCAGTGAACCAGCACAGTCGGCAATCCAGTAGTCGTTCATCAACCGATGCATGAACGATGAGTGAGGAAGGGCCCCACGCCTGCGCACACCTTCGAGTGCGCAGGCGTGGGGCCCTTCATATCATATGTCCGCGCATATGTTCGCGTACGCACTGCGGTACGCTGACACGCGCGTAAGCGTACCGTTCTGCGGTGTGTGACGCACAACGGTACGCTGACAGATGCGTAAGCGTACCGGAGCGGATGGTTGTTGCGCGGGGTGGGGTACGCTCGGACGTATGCATGTCATTACCGGTCGATTCAAAGGGACGCCGCTCACGACGCCGCTTTCGGTGACGCGTCCGACGACGGACCGCACGAAGGAGGCGCTCTTCTCACGTCTTGAGGCGCGCGGCCTGCTTGAGGACGCGCGTGTGCTCGACCTCTTCGGTGGTACGGGCGCGCTCGGCATCGAGGCGCTGAGCCGCGGTGCGCGCGACCTCGTCGTCGTCGAAGTGAACGCGCAGGCCGCGAAGCTCATCGCGGCGACGCTCACGTCGCTCAAACGGCATTCGGGATGGCAGACGGGCATGTCCGCGCATGTCGTGCGCGCGAAGGCGGAGCGGTACGCGGCGAAAGCGTCCGTCGATACCCCGTTCGACGTCGTCCTCATCGACCCACCGTACGTGTTCGCGACGGACGATTGCGAACGGTTGCTCGACGACCTCGTCACCCGTGGATTGGTCGGGGAGGACGGCGTGATCGTCCTCGAACGTTCGAAACGAACGAAGGCACCCACCGCGCCGCGTGGATGGTATGAGGACGACCACCGCGACTACGGCGAGACGACCGTGTACACATACCGTTCCGATGCATACGCGCGCACGGTCGCGCAACAGGACGACGACTGATAGACGCACGCGGTACACGCAACGCGGCACCGCAACATTGCAGTCGCCGCGCGCGCCGCTCTCGCTCAGCCGAGCCTGCGCGGATGCGCCCCTGAGACCTCCCAGCCGAGCGCGATGAGCGTCTTGCGGTCGGCTTTGCTGAGCGTCGCGCAATCGAGGCGCTCGATCAAATCCGGGCGGATCCTGGACGTTTTCTCGAGTGCTTCGTCGCGCCGGAAGCGGTCGACTTTGCCGTGGTCGCCGGAGATGAGGACCGGGGGGACGCCGATGCCGCGCCATGTGGCCGGTTTCGTGTACTGGTTGTGTTCGAGGAGCGCGTTCGCGCCCGTGTACGATTCCTCGACGATCGACGCGGCGTTGCCCATGAACCCCGGCAGCAGGCGCGTGATCGCCTCAAGCATGACGGAGACGGCGACCTCGCCGCCGTTGAGCACATAGTCGCCTATCGAATATTCGCGCACGTCGACGCCGCGTTCGCGGTAGTAGACGGGGATGCGCGCATCGTAGCCCTCGTAGCGCCCGCAGCCGAACACGAGGTGCCGCGCGCGTGAGAGTTCGGTCGCGTCCTGCTGCGTGAACACCGGTGCCGATGGGTTCGGGAAGATGAGGACCGGCGCGTCCGCAGTGCCGTTCGCGTCCGCGGTATCCGCATCCGGCGCACTGCCGTCCACGGCGCCGCCGAAGCCGAGCAGCTCGTCGAGGCATTCCGCCCACACTTCCGGTTTCATGACCATGCCCGCGCCGCCGCCGACGGGCGTATCGTCGACCGATTGGTGCACATCGTGCGTCCACTGCCGCAGATTGTGCGTATGGACCGTCACGAGTCCGCGGTCGATCGCCTTGCCGAAGAGGCTCAGGTTGAGCACGTCGAAATATTCGGGGAAGACGGAGACGATGTCGATGTCCATACGCGGTTCCTTACATGATCGGTATTCGTGATCGTTGGTATATGCAATCGAACGCCCCGTCCGCGTGGGACGCGTCGGGGCGTTCGATTGGGCTGACCGGTTGCGGCCGCCGCCGTTCAGATGCCGGGGATGAGGCCGCCGGGAGGGTCGATCGTCAGATACCCCTCCTCGATGTCGACGTCGGGCACGAGGTCGATGACGAACGGCACGAGCGCCGTCTTCTCATCGCCGACCGGGTGCGCGAGACGGATCTTGAGGAGCCATTGGGCGCCTTCGATCATGTCGACGACGGTGCCGATGACGGTGCCGTCCGCGTCGAGGCGCGCTTCGAGCCCGACGAGGTCCTTCGGATAGAATTCGTCGTCGTCGAGTTCCCACGGTTCCCCGTACAGGAACGTGCCGTTGAGCGCCTCGGCGGCGTTGCGGTCATCGGTGCCTTCGAGTTTGAGGTACCAGCGGTTCTTGAACGTGCGTGCACGTTCGATGGTGTAGGTGGTCGCGCCGTCCTTGCTGTAGAGTTCGGCGCCGGGGGCGAACCGTTCCTCCGGTTCGTCCGTGAAGAGCTGCACGCTCACTTCGCCTTTGAGTCCCTGCGCGCGTCCGATACGACAGACCCTCAGCAGCTCGGGCTGTTGAGGGTCCATCTGTGCAGATTCACCGTTCACTTACGCACATCCATGATGTCCACGCGGACCTTGTGGTCCGCCATCGCCTGCACGACGGTGCGGATCGCGTTCGCGGTGCGGCCGTTGCGGCCGATGACGCGTCCGATGTCCTCAGGATTGACGCGTACGCGAATGAGCTCACCACGCGCGTTCTCATGGGACTTGACCGAAACATCGTCAGGGAAATCGACGATGTTCTTAATCAGATGTTCCACGACTTGAGCAAGCATGATCAGACAGCTTCCGGAGCGGATTCTTCAGCGTCGGCGAACTCGACCTTCTCGTCGGCCTTCTGCTCGGCGGCGGCGTCAGCATCGGTCGCGGCCTCGTTGGCCTTGAGCTCGGCTTCGGCCTTCGCGGCCTTGAGCTTCTGCGCCTTCGTGTCGGCTTCCTCGATGAGGGTGGCCGCATCCGGCTTCGCGGCGACGGTCTTGAGCGTGCCTTCGGCGCCCTTGAGGCCCTTGAACTTCTGCCAGTCACCGGTGATCTTGAGCAGGTTGCGCACCTGGTCGGTCGGCTGGGCGCCGACGCCGAGCCAGTACTGCGCGCGCTCGGAATCGATCTCGATCGTCGACGGCTGGGTGTTCGGGTTGTACAGGCCGATCTCCTCGATGGCCTTGCCGTCGCGCTTGTTGCGCGAATCCATGATGACGACGCGGTACACGGCATAGAACTTCTTGCCCATGCGCTTGAGACGAATCTTGGTTGCCAAAATGGCTCTCCTTGTAAACTAGGGTTGCGCACTGCGCGTCGCCGTGTGGGGCACGGTTCCGCCAGGGCGCGTGTTCCTTGACGCCTGCGGGTGAAGAGAGGGTCCCGCATCGCCAAATAACCCAGTCAGGATACAACCACCCATGGTCATTGCGTCGCGCGCGTCATACGCTGCGCCGTGCCGCGTGACGGATGGCGGCCGGATTATAGTGTGACGTGATGCCGCATCGGCGCCGGCCGGTGCGTTCATGGCGCAATCGACCAAAGGAGGCGTGCGATGTTCGTGCCGCGCTATTACGAGGATCTGACGACGCTGCATGTGGGATGCGAGCCGGACCGCGCGTATTTCGTCCCTGCGAGCGCGCCGATCGACACGACGTTCGACCGCCGCACGGATTCCGACCGTTTCCAGTTGCTCAACGGTGATTGGTCGTTCCGCTATTACGAGAGTATCCACGACCTTGACGCCGAGGTGTCCGCCGCGCTTGACATGTACGATCCGGTCTTCACCGATGTCGCGTTCGACATGGGCGCCGAGTACACGACGGTTCCGGTGCCGTCGGTATGGCAGATGCATGGCTTCGACAGGAACCAGTACACGAACGTCCGCTATCCGTTCCCGTTCGATCCGCCGTTCGTGCCGGCTGACGACCCATGCGCCGTCTACCGCACCGTGTTCGACTATGCGCCCGACGCGCGTGCGCCGCGCGCCTACCTCAATTTCGAAGGCGTCGACAGCTGCTTCTATGTGTGGCTCAATGGCGCGTTCGTCGGCTATTCGCAGGTGTCGCACGCGACGAGCGAATTCGACGTGACCGACGAACTCGAACCGGGGGAGAACACGCTCGTCGTCCTGGTGCTCAAATGGTGCGATGGCAGCTATCTTGAGGATCAGGACAAGCTGCGCATGAGCGGCATCTTCCGCGACGTCTATCTGCTCACACGCCCTGAGCGTATGATCCGTGACTATTTCGTCCATACCGACATCGATTTCGACGATGACGGCGCTGCGGCGCGCGCGCAGGTGACCGTCGACCTCGACGGCGGTGTGCGCGGACTTCCCGACGACGTGACCGTCGCGGTCCTCGACGCCGACGGTGCGACGGTCGCGGCGGTCGCAGCGGCGGCGGTCGACGTCGATGATGTGGATGGTACCGATGACAGCACATTCCACGCCGACGCACGCGCGGTGTTGATGATCGACGATGTCCATCTGTGGAACCCCGAGGAACCGTACTGCTACCGTCTTGCGATCGTGAGCGACGACGAAGCGGTCACGTCGTTGCTGAGCGTCTGCGAAGTGCGGCGCGCGGTTACGGGCGACGGTGTGCACGAACGCGTCGAACTCAACCGCCGTCCGATCACGATCCACGGCATGAACCGGCACGATGCGGATCCGAAAACCGGATACGCGGTCACACCACAGCAGTTCAGGGACGATCTGCTGTTGATGAAACAGCACAACGTCAACGGCGTGCGCACAAGCCACTACCCGAACGCGCCGCACTACTACGACCTGTTCGAAACACTCGGGTTCCTCGTCGTCGACGAAGCGGACATCGAAGCGCACGGCGCGAACGACCTCTACCGTGCGCATACGGGCATCCCCGAAACGGACGCGCGCATCGACCAATACGGGTGGAACAGGCACGTCGCGGACCATGAGGACTTCGCGCCCGCGATTCTCGACCGCGTGCGCCGCTGCGTCGAACGCGACAAGAACCACGGATGCGTGCTCTTCTGGTCGCTCGGCAACGAATCCGCATACGGCGTCGGCTTCGAACGCGCGGCGCGGTGGATCCAACGGTACGACACGTCACGCCTCACACACTACGAAAGCGCACGCTACGTCGAGGCAGACGGCCACGAACGGCATGACTACGATGTCATCGACGTGCACAGCCGCATGTACCCAAGTATTGCGGAAATCGACGCGTATTTCAGCGAGGACGGCCCACAGGGCGACGGCGCGAACGGCGACGACGGCACGATCGCGCATCCGCGCGCGGACGGCGGCCATGTCAAACCGTATCTGATGTGCGAGTTCTGCCACGCGATGGGCAACGGACCCGGCGATTTGGAGGACTACTTCGCCGCGATCGAACGGCACGAAGGACTCGTCGGCGGCTACGTGTGGGAATGGTGCGACCATGCCGTCGACGCGGGCCGCACACCGCAAGGCAGACGCGAATACCTGTACGGCGGCGACTTCGGCGACCGCCCAAACGACGGCAACTTCTGCGTCGACGGCATGGTCGCACCCGACCGCACGCCACACAGCGGACTCGACGAATTCAAGAACGTGTTCCGCCCCGCGCGCGTCACCGGACACACGATCGACGACGACGGCAGCGTCCACGTCACACTGAAGAACCACCTCGACTTCCTCCAACTGCGCGACCGCGCGACACTCATGTGGGAGCTCTATGTGGACGGCGTCATGCACGCGTACCGCCTGTGCGACGACGAGGCGACCGACGCGTCGCTCGCGATCGCACCGGGCGAAACCGGCACCGTCACACTCGACGGGATGCCCGACCTCAGCACGGTCGACGGACGTGTCACGATCGTGCTGCGGTACCTGACGAAGACGGCGATGTGGGACATGGACCCCCTGTTCGAACTCGGATTCGACGAAATCGCAATCGACATACCCGGACGTGACAACACGAACCAATGGGTGCGCCGACAGCATGAGGAAATGCTCGCGGGCGACGAACGCGGATCGGCGATCCATGTGAGCCGCACCGGCACGGCGATCGTCCTCGACGGCGACGGATGGCGGTACGTCCTCGACATGCGCACCGGACTCTTCTCCCAACTGGGCTACCACAACCGCCAACTGCTTGTGCGACCGATGGAGATCGGCATATGGCGCGCGCCAACCGACAACGACATGTACATCAAACACGAATGGCGGCGCGCGATGTACGACTGTGCGACCGCGCGCGCATACGACGTGCTCGTGCGCGCCGTCGCCGCGAGTGGCATCGCGCAACCCGAAGACGGCGCGGCGCTCGCGATGGAGGTCGCGCAGGACGACGCGCGCCTGACGACGAACGCCGTCGAACTGCGCGTATCGATCGGTGTCGTCGCGCCCTCGGTGCAGCCGATCGCGCACGTCGACACGATATGGACCGTGCATGCGGATGGTTCGATCGTCTGCACGATGGACGTCGCGCGCGACACCGCGTTCCCGTTCCTGCCGCGCTTCGGCATCCGCATGATGCTGCCCGCATCGATGAAGAACGTCGTCTACTGCGGATACGGGCCGAACGAAAGCTACATCGACAAACACCGCGCAAGCTGGCACGGCATGTTCGAAGGCACGCCGTCGACGCTCTACGAAGACGAGATCAAGCCGCAGGAGAACGGCAACCACCACGACTGCGACTGGGCGAGCGTCGGCGGCGACGGCGTCGCGCTCCTCGTGTTGCGCGGCGACGGCACCGGCGATGCGCGCGCATTCGACTTCCAGGCGCTCGCATACACGGCCGAGGAGATGACACGCGCGACACACGACTTCGAACTGCGCGCGGCGGACGCGACCGTCGTATCGGTCGACTACATGCAGTCGGGCATCGGATCGAACAGTTGCGGACCGCAACTGCTGCCGCAGTACCGTCTCGACGACGCGCGCTTCCGCTTCGTCGTCACGTTGCGGCCCGTCACGGCATAAGTCGTGGGCGTCGTCAGTCGACGTCCGCGTCCCGTCGCGCGCGGATGCGGTCGCGCGCGCGTTCGCGCGCGAGCGGCGGCAATGAATCCGGCCACGTTTCGCCGGCGCCCGCGTTGAGCGGCGTCGGATGGTCGACGATCGTCAACGTCGCGGCGAGCGCGAGATGGTCGGTGCCGTCGACCTTGATCGAACGGACGTCGGACGCGGTCAGATAATCGGTGAACAACACATGGTCGAGCACGATGCGCGGCCAACGGAGCCACGATGGATACGTCGGATGCACACCGCGCGCGTCGGTGAGCGCCGCGTCATGGAAACCGGCGGCGAGGAGCTTGCGGAAGCTCGGATGCGGGATGCTCGCGTTGAGGTCGCCCATGACGACGCAGATCGTCTCGCGGTCGTCGTCGGGTGTCGGCGTGGTTGTCGTGATGGTTGTGTTCGTGTGGGGTGCGGTCGCGCGCTCGTGGTGGGTATCGCGGTCCACGGTCGCCGAATGCGCGGAAATACCGGCTTGGATGAACGTGTCATGCGCGGCCGCGTCCGCCGACGCCTCGGCCTCGGCGGCGGCGTTCGCGGCATCGATCGCGGCGAGCGTCGGATACTGTTCGCGCGGCTCGTCCTTCGGATGGCGGATGAGCGCGCGCAAGCCGATGATGCCGGCCGACCAGTCGCGGCAGCCGCGCATCGGCGACTTCGGATGCGCGGACGCGAACGTGATGTCGCGCGTCGACGACAACGGAATCGTCATCGTAGGGACATCGGCGGCGGGAATCGGCACTCCGGTCGGCGTGCTCTCGGACGGTTCGACGCGCATCCAGACACCATTGAACCCACCATTGTCGGTCGTGAGCGGTTCGCCAAGTTCGCGGTACGGCAGCAGTTCGCGCAGACCGGCGGCATCGAGACGGTCGACGATGTCCTCACTCAATTCCTGGAGCGCGAGGACGGCGACGTCCTCGGCGTGCACGAGGCGCACGATCTGTTCGGCGTCGGCGTGGCCGTAGCGGCAGTTGAGCGTGAGGACGCGAAAACGGCCGCGGTCGGCGGATGGCGCGGAAGTCGTGTGCGCCGTGCGTGTGCCGCGCACGTCCGCGGCGTGTGGGGTGCCTGCGTCTGCGTCGTTCGCGTCCGCGTCGTTCGCGTCCGCGCCGTTTGTGTTGTTCGTCGTGCCCGCGTTGCGTGCGGCGAGATATCGCGCGAGTGCGGCCGCGGTGTTCGGAGCTTTGATGTCGTTGAGCCAATACGCCGACTGCCGCATAAGCGACGCGATGAGCGCGACGACGCTGCAGACCGTGAACGGCCAGTCGCGCATGCATATGCCGATGACGCACAACGCGACGAACGCGATCCACAGGAACGGCGTGAGCGCGATGAGATACGGCAGTGGTTTGTGACCGTCCCAACCTGCAGGCAGCTCCGTGAGCGAGAGCCACGCAAGCAGCACAATCAGGATGACCCACATCGCGATGAGCATAGGAACCTTTCTGTCGCGCAGTAGTACATGTGATGCGACGCGCATCGATATCGCACCCCGACTATCGCACAACGGTACGCGGGCAGGCGCCTCGGCGTACCGTTGTGCGTAGTTTTCCGCACTGCGGAAAACATTGCGGATCAGTTGCCGCCGAGGAGGCCGCCGAGACCACCGCCGAGGTTCGGTGGGATGTCGGCGCCGCCGAGCATGCCCTGCAGTTCGTCGGGGATCTGCGGTGTCTTCGGCTTCTTCGCGAACGCCGAACCGGACGTGTTTGCGTTGCCGGACAGGCGTGCGCGCAACGCCTTCTCTTCGGCTTCGCGCTTCATCGGATTGCCGGACTTCGACGCGCCTTTCTTGCCTTTCTTGCCCTTCTTGTTCTTCTTGCCGCCGCCGGCGCCGCCCATGCCGCCCATTGCGCCGAAACCGGCCTTGTTGCTCATGCGCTTCATCATCTTCGACGCCTGTTCGAAACGCTGCAGCAACGCGTTGACGGCGGACACGGTGACACCCGAACCGTATGCGATGCGCGCGCGCCGCGAACCGTCGATGATCTTCGGATTACGACGTTCTTCAGGGGTCATCGAACGGATGATCGCTTCGGTACGGTCGATTTCACGTTCGTCGAACTGTTCAAGTTCCTTACGATGCTGTGCCATGCCCGGAATCATGCCGAGGAGCGACTTCATCGAACCAAGTTTGCGCACCTGTTGCAGCTGCGCGAGGAAATCGTCGAGACCGAAGTCGCCTTCCGCCATTTTTTCGGCCGCTTTGCGCGTCTGCTCCTCGTCGAACTCACGTTGTGCCTGTTCGATGAGGGTGAGGATGTCACCCATATCGAGGATGCGCGACGCCATACGGTCCGGGTGGAAGACCTCGAAATCCTTGAGTCCTTCGCCGTTCGACGCGAACAGGATCGGTTTTCCGGTCACCGACGCGACCGACAACGCCGCACCACCGCGCGCGTCGCCGTCGAGTTTCGAAAGGACGACGCCCGTGAAATCGACGCCTTCGTCGAACGCCTGCGCGGTGCGCACCGCGTCTTGGCCGATCATCGCGTCGATGACGAACAGGATCTCGTTCGGCTGCACGGCGTCGCGGATGTCGCGCGCCTGCTCCATCAATGTCTCGTCGACGCCGAGGCGGCCCGCGGTATCGATGATGACGGTGTCATACAGCTTCTGGCGCGCGTATTCGATCGAATCACGCGCGACCTTGACCGGATCGCCATGTGTCTCGCCCGGGGCGGAAACCGCTTCGCCGCCGGCGGACTGCACGCCCTTCTCCGGCGCATACACCGGTACGCCCGCGCGTTCGCCGACCACTTCGAGCTGCGTGACGGCGTTCGGACGCTGCAGATCGGCCGCGACGAGCAGAGGCGTATGGCCGGACTCCTTGAGCCAATAGCCGAGCTTGCCGGCGAGCGTCGTCTTGCCGGCGCCCTGCAGACCCGCGAGCATGATGATCGTCGGCGGGGTCTTCGCGAAATTGAGCGGACGATCGACGCCCTGGCCGAGGATGTCGGTGAGTTCGTCGTTGACGATCTTGACGACCTGCTGCGCCGGGTTGAGTGCTTCGCTCACTTCGGCTCCGAGCGCGCGGTCGCGTACGCGCGCCGTGAACGAACGCACGACGTCAAGCGAGACGTCCGCGTCGAGCAGCGCACGGCGGATCTCGCGGATCGTTCCGTCGATGTCGGCCTCGGAAAGCTTGCCTTTGCTCTTGAGATGCTTGAACGCGTTCGAGAGCCTGTCTGTAAGAGAACTAAATGCTGCCATAATGGCTACGATTCTACCGTGTTGAGGGGAAATCGTGCAGCCTGCGCACCGGAACTCCACAGCCATGCGCGCGTTCACTACACTGGTTGGGGTGTGATAGGCGCCGGCGGCCGCGCGCGACGACGATGCGGCGCCATATGGAACAACGAGGAGGCGGCATGCATCAGAAGCACATCGAACAGCAGGCCTTGAAGGTCGGCATCATCGTCAATGTCGGCATGGTGTTCGCAGGGTTCTTCGTGTTCTTCCTCACGGGGCTCAAGGCGATGTTCCTCGACGCGTCGTTCACGGTCATCTCGGTCATCTCGGGCGGTGTCGCCGCGTATCTGTCGAAGAAGACGGTGCGCGTGAGCGAACGGTTCCCGAACGGCATGTTCGCGCTCGAACCGATCTACGCGATCTGCAAATCGATGTTCACGATATGCCTGTTGCTGTTCTCGTTCATCGATGTGCTGCGCGTCGCGATCGACTACTTCGCGTACGGCGAAGGTGAGCGACTGAGTTTCGGTCCCGTCATCATCTACCAGATCGCCGCGGTCGCCGTATGCCTCGTGCTCGTCGCGTACTACCGCGCGCGCAACCGCTCGATCGGCAACGCAAGCCTCATGCTCAAAGCGGAAGCGAACGGTACATGGATCGACGGGATGATCTCGCTCGGCATCGGCGTCGTCGCCGTGCTGCTGTACTTCCTCCCCGACGGCACCCCGTTTGATTTCCTGCACTACACAGGCGATTTCTTCATCACGACGATCATTGTGCTGCTGACGATCAAAGAACCGGTCGTTGTGCTGCGCGACGCGTTCGTCGAACTCGTCGGCGGCACACACGACGACGAGGAGATCTCCGAGTTCGTGACGCGCGAAGTCGAAACACATATGCCCGCGGGCATCGATATGGAGAAGATCCACGTCTTCAAAACCGGTATGAACTTCGATGTCGACATCTTCATCGGCAGTACGAAAGGCACCGTGCGGATCGAGGAGCTCGTGCGCGCGCGGCAGGCGATGGAGAAGGCGTTGGAGCCGAAGCTGCACATCGTCAATGTCGATTTCGTGTTCGAATAGACGGAGCGGTACGGCTGCACATTGCGGCGGTGCCGCTTAGTGCAGCCGTCTGCAACGTTCATATGGACGTCGTCGGCGGTGGTGCCGCTTAGTGCGGCCGTTTGCGGCAGCCGCACTAAGCGGATTTCGGATTCGTATCCATCGTCGGCGGATTGGATGGGTGGGGTCAGTTGAGGGTCCAGGTCGAGCCGGTTGGGGTGTCCTCGATCGTGATGCCGAGGGCGGCGAGGTCGTCACGGATTTTGTCCGCGGTCGCGAAGTCCTTCGCGTTGCGCGCGGCGGCGCGCGCGTTGAGCTGCGCGTCGACGAGCGCACCGAGGGCGTCGCGTACGGTGCCTTCGCCACCGGTGTCGCTGCCGCCGTCGATCCACGGTTCGGCGAGCGGGTCGAGACCGAGGACGTCGAGCATCGCGCGGACGTTGACGAGCGCTTCGCGCAGCGCGTCGTGCTTGCTGCCGTCGCCGTCATCGAGGATATCGGTGAGCAGTGTGTTGCCTGCGCGCACTTGGGTGAAGATCGCGGCTGTTGCACGTGAAACGTTGATGTCGTCGTTCATCGCGGCGACGAAATCGACGGGAAGGTCGTCGGCGGAAACGCCGGTGATCTCCGCGCGCGACGGCTGTTCGCCGAGCGCGTCGCCGGCGTGGTCGATGAAGTTGACGACGCGGTCGTACGCGGCCTGCGCCTCGGCGAGCGTCTGGTCGGACCATTCGAGCATCGACCGGTACTGGACGGAACCGAGCGCGTACCGCACGACCCATGCGGAATGTTCCTTGAGCACAACGGGCACGGCAAGGCCGTTGCCCAGGGACTTGCTCATCTTCTCGCCCTTCGCCGTGACCCACGCGGAATGCATCCAGCGGTTCGCCGTGCGGTAGCCGGCCGCGCGCGTCTGCGCCATTTCGTTCTCGTGGTGCGGGAAACGCAGGTCGAGGCCGCCGCCGTGGATATCGAACATGCCGTCGAGGTAACGGTAGCTCATCGCCGAGCATTCGATGTGCCAACCCGGGCGGCCCGTGCCGAACGGCGTCTTCCAGCGCGCGTCGGCCGGATCGGTCGGCTTCGGACGCTTCCACAACGCGAAATCACGCGGGTCGCGCTTGTTTTCGGAAAGGTCGGCTGGGTCGACCGGATTGTATTTGTCGTCGCCGGCGGCATCCACGGACGGACCCATGCGGTCGGCGACGGTGGCCGCCTCGTCGACCTCGGCCGTCTGCTTCTGGTGCGTGAGTTCGCCGTAGTGCGGCCATGACGCGACGTCGAAGTAGACGTCGCCCGTGAGCTCGCCGTTGTCGTCGCGGATGACGTAGGCGTGACCGTTGTCGATGATGCGTTCGATCAGGTGGACCATGTCCATGATGTGCCCGGTCGCGCGCGGCTCGTACGTCGGCGGCAGCACACCGAGCGCATCGTACGCGTCCGTGAACTCCTGTTCGTAGTGGTACGCGCGCGCCCACCAGCGCTGTCCGGCGGCGGCGGCCTTGTCAAGGATCTTGTCGTCGATGTCGGTCACATTGCGGATGAACGTGACCCGGTAGCCGAGCTTGAGGAACCATCGGCGGATGATGTCGAACGCGACGCCTGCGCGGATATGCCCGATATGCGGCGAGCTCTGCACGGTCGCACCGCACACGTAGATGCCCACGTTGCCCGGCTGGATCGGCTCGAAGCGCGAGATCTCATGCGTCGCCGTGTCATACAGCCTCAGGTCGACGGCCGCGTTCGTGACGCCGCCGTCGCCGGCCATGCGCGTCTCATCGAACTGCGTGTCGTTGGGGGTGCTGGAAGTGTTGGCATTGCTTGCCTCGTGGGAATGCTCGGTCATGGTTCGAGCGTACGTAGACAACTAGACGAGTGCGTGCCTCACTGGCCCATCTGCTCGGACAGATCGAGCCATTCGGCTTCGAGCCCGTCCGATTCGGCCGTGAGCGCCTGCAATTGGCTGTTGAGTTCGTTGAGGCCGGCGTAGTCGCTCGGGTCATGCGCCGCCATCTGTGCTTCGAGCTCGTCCTTCTGCGCTTCGATTTTCTCGAGTTTGCGCTCGATCGCCGATACGCGCCGTGACGCGTCCGCATACGCTTTGCCGCTGAGCTTCGGCTTCGCATCCTCGGCGGGGGATCCGGCCTCCGCGTCCTCGGCCTTGACGGTGTCCGCGTCAACGGTCGGGTCGGCCGCGCCTTCCGCCGTGTTCATGCCGAGCGGATTCTCGCCGCGGCGCAGCGCGTCGACGATGTCGAGGTAATCCTGCACGCCGCCGGGCAGATGCCGTACTGTGCCGCCGATGAGCGCGAACTGTTCGTCGGTCACGCGTTCGAGCAAGTACCGGTCGTGGCTCACGACGATCAGTGTGCCCGGCCATGTGTCGAGCAGGTCCTCCATGACGGCGAGCATGTCCGTGTCGAGGTCGTTGCCCGGTTCGTCCATGATCAGTACGTTCGGTTCGTCGAGCAGGATGAGCAGCAGCTGCATGCGGCGCTTCTGGCCGCCCGACAGGTCGCGGATCGGCGTCATCAGCTGCGCCGCCTCGAAGCCGAGCCGTTCCATGAGCTGCCCGGGCGTCACTTCCTTGCCGTCGACGATGTAGCTCGGCTTGTAGCGGCTGAGCACTTCCTTGACTTTGTAGTTGCCGAGTTGTTCGAGTTCGTCGAGCCGCTGCGAGAGCACCGCGAATTTGACCGTTTTGCCGATGTGCACATGTCCCGCCGTCGGCGTGAGCGTGCCGTCGAGGATTTTGAGGAGCGTTGATTTGCCCGCGCCGTTCGCGCCGACGATGCCGAAACGGTCGCCTGGTCCAATGAGCCACGTCACGTCGTCGAGGATCTCACGTCCGCTCACGGTGAGTTCGACGGCCGCGCTCGTCGCGTCGGACGTTGGTTCATCGTTCGTCGCGTCGCCGTCACGTGTGCCGCGCAACGCGTTGATCTCGCCTGTCGGTTCGCGGTGCGTGAGCCCATGCGCGGCGGCGATCTCGTCCGCGCGCGATCCGAACGCGGACTTCAACCGCGGATCGTCGGCGTCGTCGACGGCGATCGTGACACTGCCGAACATCTGCGGCTCCTGGAACATCGGTTCGATGACGTCGACCGTCGACGCGGAATTCGTATGTTCCGCGAGCGCGGCGGCGTCGGGGTCGATGTCCGCGTATGCGCCTTGTTCGCGGTCGAATATCTGCGTGACGTCGATGAGGTCGATGACTTGTTTGCCGAGTCTTGATGTCGCCATCTGCCGCAGTTCGAGTGTGTTGCGCATCGGCGGCACGTCGGCGATGAGTTCGCGCGCGGCCTTCACATGGAATTTCTGTTTCGTCGAGCGTGCGCGTGCGCCGCGCGACAGCCATGCGAGCTCTTTGCGCGCGAGGTTGCGGCGTTTCGTCTCGCGTACGTCGGCTTGGCGGTCGCGTTCGACGCGTTGCAGCATGTACGCGCTGTAGCCGCCTTCGAATGGTTCGATCTGTCCGTCGTGCACCTCCCACATCGATGCGCACACTTCGTCGAGGAACCACCGGTCGTGGGTGACGAGGAGGAGTGCGCCGGTGCCGTTCGGCCAGCGGCTCTTGAGGTGTTCGGCGAGCCAGTGGATCGTCACGACGTCCAAATGGTTCGTCGGTTCGTCGAGTGCGAGGATGTCCCAGTCCTTGAGCAGCAGGCGCGCGAGGTCGGCGCGTCTGCGCTGCCCGCCTGAGAGTGTGCCGATCGTCGCGTCGAGGTTGAGGCCGCCGAGGAGCGCTTCGACGATGTCGCGCGATTGCGTCTGCGCCGCCCATTCGTAGTCTTCGCGTCCTTCGAGTGCGGCTTCGCGCAGCGTCGCGTCGTCGTCGAGTTCGTCGCGCTGCCCGAGGACTCCGAGCGTGAGTCCGTTGCGGCGGCTCACGCGTCCGGAATCGGGTGTCTGTGCGCCGTCGAGCAGATGGAGGAGTGTTGATTTGCCGTCGCCGTTGCGTCCGACGATGCCGATGCGGTCGCCTTCGAAGACGCCTTGGGTGACGTCGGTGAAAATCGTTTTCGTCGCGAACGCGAGCGAGACATGTTCCAATCCCAGATCAAAAGTCGGCATACCGACCACTGTAACGAAGGCGCGGTACGGTATGCCGGAGCGCGCGCACGCGCACGTATGCGCTCAGCGCATGAGCGAACGCGCGTACGTGTTGCAGCGTGCGGCGAATCCGGAGAAGACCTGTTCCGCGAGCGGCTGCAGTTGCGGATTGCATATGGCGAATTGTTCGCGCAATTGCGATTTCGAACCGCCTGCGGCTTTGAGCTGTTTGACCATGAGCGGTTCATCGAGCCATTCCTCGAGCATCTGTGGTGTCACTTCGAGGTGGAACTGCATGCCGAGTGCGGAACCGAAGCGGAACGCCTGCACTTTCGCGGCGCCGGAGCGCGCGAGGAGCGTCGCGTGGTCGGGGAGCGTGACGCAGTCGTTGTGCCATTGGAGGACGTCGAGTTCCTTGTTCCACATCGAGAAATAGTCGTGGCGTTCGACGCGTTTGATCGGCAGCACGCCGATCTCGGGGTCGTTGTTCGTTTTGAGTTTCGCTCCGAGCGCGGTCGCGATGATTTGGTGTCCGAGGCATACGCCGAGCACTGGTTTGCCGACGCTTATCGAGGCGCGCACGAGTTTCGCCTCCGCTTTGAGCCCCGGGTATCCGTCGTAGTCGACCGCGGACATCGGGCCGCCCATGACGACGACGCCGGCGACTTCATCGAAATCGGGCATGTCCGGCTTTTTCTTCTTCGCGATGTTGAGTGTCTGGGTCGGCAGGTTGATTTCCTCAAGTTCGGCCTGGATGCGGCCTGGCCTTTCCCACTCGGCATGCTGCAGAATAAGGACTTCCGGTTGTGTCATGCCTCCCATTGTGCCATCGGCGCTGACTTTCTGCGCCGATAACCGCGCCGCGGTACGCTTGGGGCCGCCCACCGTACCGCGGCGCGGAAAAGTCAGCGTCCGGTGATCTCCGAGCCGATGACCTTTTCGCTCATCGCGCGTGGTCCGCGGCTCATCGCGACCGCGCCCGAGCGCACGAGTTCGATGATGCCGTAGTGGTCGAGCAGTCCGAGCAACGCGTCGATCTTGCCGCCCGCGCCTGTCGCTTCGATCGTGAGCGATTCCGGATTGACGTCGACGACGCGCACACGGAAGAGGCGCACGATTTCGAGCACGTCCGAACGGTTCGATTCGTTCGCCGCGACCTTGATGAGCACGAGTTCACGTTCGACCGTCGTCTCCGGGTCGAGGTCGACGATCTTGAGCACATGGAGCAGTTTGTTGAGCTGTTTGATGATCTGCTCGAGCGGTACTTCGTCGACTTCCGCGGTCACAGTGACACGTGAGATGTCGGGGCGTTCCGTCGGGGAGACGGACAACGAGTTGATGTTGAACGCGCGGCGCGCGAACAGGCCTGCGATGCGCGCGAGCACGCCCGGACGGTTCTCCACGAGCACGGAAAGCGTGTGGCGCTTGGCTCCCGGCTGGGATGCTGGATACGATGCCATGTCGGTGCTCCTCTCAGTTCTCTTCGTTCTCGGCGGCTGCCTGTGTGGACGCCGCGCCATTCGCGCCTTCGGGTGCTGCGTCGTCGGCGACGGCGTCCGTATCGACGCCGCCGTCATCGAGGCTCACGTCGCCCATCGGGTTGAGGAGCGGCTTGACGCCGGGCATGTAGGTGACGTTGTTGTTCGAGTCGCCTGCCGCGACCATCGGCCACACCATCGCGTCCTTCCATACATGGAAGTCGATGAGGACCGGACGGTCGTTGATCTCGTTGGCTTTGCGGATGCATGCGAGGGCCTCTTCCTTCGTGCGCGCGCGCATGCCGACGCATCCGTAGGCTTCCGCGAGCTTGACGAAGTCGGGGCATCCGACGAGGCCGGTCTCCTCCTCCTTGTGCAGGATCGTCGCCGAATAGTGCTTGTCGTAGAATAGTGTCTGCCATTGGCGGACCATGCCGTACACGGAGTTGTTGAGGAGCGCGATCTTGACGGGCATGCCTTCAAGGAACGCGGTCGCGAGTTCCTCGCTCGTCATCTGGAACGAGCCGTCGCCGTCGATGAGCCACACGGGCTTCTTGCCGTCGAAGTACCGCTGCGAGCCGACCGACGCGCCGATCGCCGCCGGCAGTCCGAAGCCCATCGTGCCGAGGCCGCCCGAGGAAATCCACTGGTGCGGTTTGCGGAACTTGATGAGCTGTGTCGCCCACATCTGGTGCTGTCCGACGCCGGAGACCCAGATCGTGTCCGGGTCGGCCGCGTCCGAGAGCTGTTCGACGACCCATTGCGGCGCGAGCGTGCCATCGGTCGGCTCCTCGTAGCGGATCGGATACCGTTCGACCCACTTGTTGAGGAGCGTCCACCATGTGCTCAGGTCGGGCTTGCCGTATTCCGCGTGGAGCTGTTCGATCTGCGGGATGAGCGCGTCGAGCACGGTCTTGACGTCACCGACGATCGGCACGTCGGCTGCGCGGTTCTTGCCGATCTCCGCCGGGTCGATGTCGATGTGGATGACGCGCGCGCCGGGCGCGAACGCGTCGAGTTTGCCGGTCACCCGGTCGTCGAAGCGCGCGCCGATCGCGACGAGCAGGTCGCAGCGCTGCACGGCGCCCGTCGCGGCGATCGTGCCGTGCATGCCGAGCATGCCGAGCACGGCCGGGTCGTCGTCGGAGACGATGCCGCGCGCGGGGAGCGTCGTGACGATCGGCGCGCCTGTCAGGTCGGCGAGCGCCTTGATCTCATCGCCCGCGTCGGAGCGCACCGCGCCGCCGCCCACATAGAGCACGGGGCGGAACGAACGCTGGAACATCTTCGCGGCCGTTTCGAGCACGCGCCCGTGCGCCTCGGTCGTCGGATTGTAGCCGGGCAGGATCATGCGCTGCGGCCACGTGTAGTACATCTCCTCGTTCTGCGCGGTCTTCGTCAGATCGACGACGACGGGGCCGGGGCGTCCCGAACGCGCGATGTAATGCGCTTCGGCGAGCACGCGCGGCACGTCCTGCGCGCTTGTGACGAGGTACGAATGCTTCGCGACCGGGTAGGTCGCGCCGACGATGTCCGCCTCCTGGAACGCGTCGGTGCCGATCGCGTTGACGCCGACCTGTCCGGTGATGACGATCATCGGGATTGAATCCATGTTCGCGTCGGCGATCGCCGTGATGACATTCGTCGCGCCGGGGCCCGATGTGACGATGCACACGCCGACCTCGCCGGTCGCGACGGCGTAGCCTTCCGCCGCGTGCCCCGCCGCCTGCTCATGGCGTGCGAGGATGAAACGGAACCCCGTCTCTTCATTTATCGCGTCGTAGACGGGCAGGATCGCGCCACCGGGGACGCCGAAGACGTCCTTGACACCCAGATCCTCAAGCGCGCGGACGAGCGCCTGCGCGCCTGTCATTTTCTCGCCTTCGGTGACCTCATGCCTCATATGGCCGGCGGCGTTCTTCGTCACGCCGCTGAACGCCTGCAGGGGTGTAGGTGACACGGTCGATCCCTCCCTTGATGTGTTGATGTGCTGTCCTGTCCACGACATCCTACTGGAAACGACGGGGAGGTCGTCATGGGTGACCGAATGATGAATGCTTTTGTGAACAGCTTCCGCATATCGCGCCGTCGTGTCCAACGCCGCGCGGCTGCGCTCAGTCCGCGTGCGTCGCGGCGTCGAGGTTCTTCCACGCCGCTTCGGCGGCCGCGAGCTGCGCTTTGCGTTTGCTTGTGCCGTGTCCGATGCCGATGACGTCGTCGCGTTCGCCGAGCATCGCGCGCGCCGTGAACTGCTGTGAGTATTCGGGGCCGCTCACTGACATCTGGTATCGCGGTTCGCCAAGGCCGAGCGTATGCGCCTTCACGGTGAGCGACGTCTTCCAGTCGAGCGCGGGGCCTTCGCTCGCGACTTCGGCGAGTGCGTCGTCGACGAGACGGTGGACGACGTCGCGCGCGGTGTCGATGCCGTATTCGACGAACGTCGCGCCGATGAGCGATTCGACGATGTCGCACAGGATCGAGCTTTTCTCGGCGCCCCCCTGTTCCATTTCGCCGTGGCCGAGGAGGATGTAGCGGCTCGCGTCGAGCTTGCCGCGCGCGATCGCGGCCAACGTCTCCTCGGAGACGGCTTTCGCACGAATCTTCGCGAGCTGTCCTTCCGTCATGTCTGGATGGTCGTTGAACAGTGTCTCGGTCACGACGAGTTCGAGGACGGCGTCACCGAGGAATTCGAGCCGCTCGTAGTTCTTCGTGTCCGGATGCTCGTGGGAGAACGAGCGGTGCGTGAGCGCCTCGATGAGCAGGTCGGGTTGGATCGTCACACCGAGCGCCTCAAGCAGTGGGTGTGCGGGGTTTGTGTCGTCGATTGTCACGGTCACATGGTTCGTCATGGTTGCCATAGTAGTCGGCGGCCGAACCGCCGGAACATCGAAAGGCGGCGGCGTCCCATCACCCGTCGATGGTGGGACGCCGCCGCCTTGATGAAATGAACGATCCGCGACTCAGCGAGAGTAGGTCTTGCGGATGGCCTCGCGATAGACGCGGCCACGGTAGGAGCCGCACGTCGGGCAGGCCACATGGGCCATCGTCGGGGCGCCGCAGTTCGGGCAGCTGATCGTCGGGACGGCCTTCGTCTTCCAGTTAGCGCGGCGCGAACGCGTGTTGGCGCGCGACATCTTGTACTTTGGCAGTGCCATAGTCTGTTTCCTCTATTCGATCGAACAATTGAGCTTAAGCGTTCAGAAGTCTACCGCACCGGTCGTACAAACACACGACGACGGTGCGCGGACGTTGGAACGCTCAGTGCTCGTCGGAGCTTCCGTCGGTGTCCTCGCCGCCCTGTTGCGCTTCGAGCTGCGTCTTGAGCGCCTCAAGCCCGGCGAAGCGGATGTCGGTCGTCTCATGATGGTGGTCGGGCTCCTCGTTGAGGTCGGCGCCGCATTGCGGGCACAGGCCCTTGCAGTCGGGGCGGCACAACGGCTGGAGCGGCAGCGCGTCGACGAACGTGTCGCGGATGAGCGCCTCAAGGTCGGCGAACGACCCGTTGTCGATCAACGGATAGACGTCTTCCGCCTCGTCCTCGCCCGCGATGACCTCGACGTCGCCGTCCTGCTTGCCGCCGCGTTTCGCATCCGGCTGTTCCTCCGCGTATGGGAAGAACGCCGTCACCTGCTCGCTCCAGTCGCCGTCGAGCGGCGTGTCGCAGCGCGAGCACACGGCGTGCACCGGCGCCGTGAACGTGCCTGTGAAGATGAGGCCGTCGACGATCGAATCGAAGCGGCCATCGACATGGATGTCCGCGCCTTCGTCGACGCCGACGATGCTGTCGCCGATGCCCGGGGGCGCTGGGAACGTGCGGTCGAGCTCCATCTGCTGTCCCGCGCGGGAACCGACCTGTGAGACCGGGACCGTCCAATCCGTGTACTGCACACGTGCCATACCACAATCCTGCCTTCCGCGGCATGCGCCGCCTGACCGCGCGATCGGCGCGGCTGAATGTATTGATACGTCTGTTGTTTCGCCGTTCCGTTCAATCATATGCGCGCGCCGGTTATTCCAGCCGCGCGCCGCGCACATGTGCGGCGGCGGTCACGAACGCGGGTAGTCGTCGTCGCTGACGTGCGGCACATCCTGCGCGGCCTTCTGCTGGCGGTCCTCAAGGACCTGCAGTCCCGCGCCGACGTCACGTTTGAGTTTGTCGAGCTGCTCCTGCAGATCGCTCATGACGCCGATGCAATAGCGGTCGGCGCCCTGGGTGAGACGGTCGGACGTGTGCTGCGCCTTGTTGAGGATCTGCGTCGCCTTGTCGCGCGCGAGCTGCGTGATGTTCTCCTGGTCGGTCAGGAACCGCACCTGGTCGTTCGCGTCGCGGATCATATCGGCGGCCCTGCTCTGCGCGGACGTGATGATGACGTTCGCCTGCGACTGCGCCGCCTCAAGCCTGCGCTCCGCCTCGCGCATAAGCGCCGACGCGCGCTCGAGCTGCACCGGCAGCATCGCCTTGAGCGCCTGCAGCTGGTCGAGGAAATCGACGCGGTCGATCTTGACGAGCGTCGGCGAGAACATCGCGCCCTTCGCCTCGTTGAGCGCATGTTCCATCGCATCGATCGTGTCGTACACGGTCGTGAACTCCTCCTGGTTGCGCGACGGCTGCCGCGCGTCGTCGGCGCCGGCTGCCGGATTGTCTCGCAGGTCAGGCAGGTCGTCCATATTGAAGGACGTGCGCGCGCGTGCGTTCGCGGGGATGTGCTCGTCGGTGTCGTCCATCGGTGTCTCGTCCGTCATCATTCATCCTTCCGTTGTGCTCACGCGTTCGTATATCATCAGTCGTGGTTCGCCCTGAGCGCGACGTTCAGCTTTTCGACGACATAATCGGAGACCATGCCGCGCACATCGCCGCCGTGACGTGCGACATCCTTGACGACCGAACTCGAAATATGTTCGAGGACAGGGTCGGCGGGAAGGAACATCGTCTCGATGCCGGCGAGTTTGCGGTTGACGAGCGCCATGCCAAGCTCGGCCTCGTAATCCCCGTTCTGCCGCAGGCCCTTGACGATGACGGTCGCGCCCACCTGCTCGCAATAATCGGTGATGAGTCCATCGGTCGAACTGACGACGATGTTCGTGCAACCGGAACCTTCAAGGGTGTGGCGGATGATGTCGACGCGTTCCTCCTCGGTGAACAACGGCGTCTTCGCGGCGTTCACGGCGACGACGACGTGCACTTCGTCAAACAGGCGCGCGCAACGTTCGATGACGTCAATGTGGCCGTCGGTAATCGGATCGTATGAGCCGGGACATACAGCAATAGTCATACCTATAAGAGTAGCGACACGTGGGCCTTTCGCGGCACGTGTCATGAAATCGGAGGAACATCGCGCGCGGGAATGCGGATGCGCGGTGCGCTGTTGGCCGCAGTGACGGTGTGCGGACGGTCCGCACATTCCGTGTGCGCTATCATGGACGCACCGCACACGGCGGCGCAGGCGGGCGCCGGTGCGGACCGGCGGATACGGGACGCGCGGTGGAAACGGAGAACACAATATGGAAGCATCAATCGGACAGCAGGCGCATATGCGCGGCGTCGACGCATACGTCGACGACCTCGAACCACAGACACAGACGGAACCGGACACGAACACCGGAACGGCCGTGCTCGAACGGCCGGCGGAGGAGGAACAGGCGCAGCGCAGCGACAACGGCGACGCCGACCGCTTCTCCCATTACGTCTCACGCGAACGCATCGAGGAATCGAAGCTCACCGGGCGTCCGGTCGTCGCGTTGTGCGGGAAGGTGTGGGTGCCGAAACACAACCCGGCGGATTACCCGATCTGCCCGGAATGCAAACGCATCTACTCCGAATACGGCGGCGCGCAGTTCTGAGCGTGTACGGCGATACTTCGCATCATCGTGAACATTGCTCCCCCTCAGCGCGGATGCATCGGCGTGTCGCCGAGATATCCGCGCTGAGGGGGCTGTTATCTGTTGGTGTATGAGTTTGTTTTGCGTGGTTTGAATATGTTATGCTTAGTTTCATGTTGGTGAAGGAATGGGCGGCTCGTGAGGGGTTGCATCCGCAGACGGTGTGGAAGTGGTGCCGTGAGGGCACGATGCCTGTGCCTGTGGAGCATACGCCGACCGGCATGTGGCTCATCCACGACCCCAAATACGAGACCCGAGGGACGCAGGCCCCTGCCGGCGGCCGCACGGTGTGCTATGCGCGCGTGTCCGGTCCGGACCGGAAGGCCGACCTGCAACGTCAGGCGGACAGGCTCAAGGCGTTCGCGCTCAGCATGGGCGTCGAACGGCCCGAGGTCGTCACGGAAGTGGGGTCGGGCGTGAACGACCGGCGTCGCAAGCTCAACCGTCTGCTGGCCGATCCGACGGTGGGCGTGATAATCGTGGAGCACCGAGACAGGCTCGCCCGCATGAACGCGGGACTGGTCGAAAGCGCGTTGAAGGCGCAGGGGCGGCGCGTCATCGTCGTGGACGACGAGGAGCCGGACGATGATCTGGTGCGGGACATGACCGAGGTGCTCACGTCGTTGTGCGCGCGCCTGTACGGCAGGCGCGCCGCCGCGAACAAGGCGAAGGCCGCGTTGAGGGCGGCCGAGGATGCTTGAGGCGGTGAAGGTGGCGCTCGATCCCACGCCACGGCAGGAACGCTTGTTGGAGGGGCATGCGGGCGCGGCGCGCTTCGCCTATAATCTCATGCTCTCGCACATCCAATCCCAGCTCGCCCGCAATGAGAAGGCGGACTGGTCGATGTACGCGATGCGGCGTTGGTGGAACGAGTGGAAGCATGAGATCGCCCCGTGGTGGGCCGAATACAGCAAGGAGGCGTACAACAGCGCGTTCGAATCATTGGCGGCCGCGTTGAAGAACCATTTCGACTCGAAAACCGGCGGGCGCAAGGGAAAGCGCATGGGCTGGCCGAAGTTCAGAAGCAAGCGTCGCGCCACGCCGCAGTTCGCGTACACGACCGGCTCGTTCGGCGTTGTCGAGGGCGACCCGAAACGGTTGAAACTGCCGCGCGTCGGCCGTGTGCACTGCATGGAGGACATCGCCCGACGGGTCGGGGGCGCGAAAGTCGTGCGCATGAGCATAAGCAGGCGTGCGGGACGCTGGTACGCGTCCCTGACCGTCGAACGCGACGCCCCGACCGTCCCCGTCGCGCCCAGGGGTGGCAGCGTCGGTGTGGACTTGGGTGTCAGGGCCCTCGCTGCGCTCTCCGACGGCACGACCATCGCCAATCCACGCCACATGGGCAAAAGCCTTCGCAGACTCGCCCGCGCGCAACGCACTCTGAGCCGACGTGAGAAAGGATCGAAACGTTGGCAGAAGGCCAGAGCCCGCGTGCAACGCATCCACGCACGCATCGCCGACCAACGCCGTGACGGCCTGCACAAGCTCACCGATATGCTCGCACGCACCTACAGGGACATCAGCATAGAAGACCTGAACGTGGAGGGCATGGTCAGGAACCACAGGCTCGCGCGGGTCGTGTCGGACTGCGGGTTCGCCGAACTGCGCCGCCAACTCGCGTACAAAAGCGCGCGCACCGGCGCGGCCGTCCATATCGTCGACCGTTGGTATCCATCAAGCAAGACGTGCTCGAACTGCGGAACAGTGAAAGCCAAACTGTCCCTCAATGAACGAACGTATCGCTGCGATGCCTGCGGGTTGAGGATCGACCGCGACCTGAACGCGGCCATCAACATCATGGTCGCCGGGAGTGCCCCGGAGACCCTAAACGCACGCGGAGGGGACGCAAGACACGACCGGCGCGAGCCGGCCGCGCAGACCCCGACGAAACGTGAACCAAGCAGCCAAAACAATGGCATGAGACTTGGAGCTGGCCCCGGCAACGAGGCCATGCAAACTACAACAAACTAGTTTGCAACGGAGCAATGTGTCAGTTGCGTGCGGATATCGCGTCGATGCGCGCGAGCTCGTCATCGGTGAAATCGGTGTTGTCGAGCGCGGCGATGTCGTCAAGCAGTTGGGACGGACGTGACGCGCCGACGAGCACCGTCGTCACGGCCGCGTCATGCAGCAGCCACGCGAGCGCCATCTCGGCGAGCGACTGGCCGCGCGCGCCCGCGATCTCGTTGAGGTCGCGGATCTGCGCGAGACGCGCATCGGTGAGCGCGTCCTTGTGCAGGAAGCGGCCGTCGCGCGCGATGCGGCTGTCGGAGGGGACGCCGTTGAGGTAGCGGTCGGTGAGCAGGCCCTGGTCGAGCGGCGAGAACGTGACGAGGCCCCTGCCGAGGCGCGCGCCCATCTCCTTGAGCCCGTTGCGCTCGATCGTGCGGTCGAAGATGTTGTACCGGTTCTGGTTGACGATGAACGGCACGCGGAGGTCGGCGAGGATGGCCATCGCGCGTTCCATCGTCTCGCCATCGTAATTCGAAAGGCCCACATAGAGCGCCTTGCCGCTCTGCACGGCGCTCGCGAGCGCACCCATCGACTCCTCGAGCGGCGTATCGGGGTCCATGCAGTGGTGGTAGAAGATGTCGACGTACTCGAGACCGAGGCGTGCGAGCGAATCGTCGAGGCTGCTCAGCAGGTATTTGCGGCTGCCTCCGCGTCCGTAGGGGCCGTCCCACATCTCGAAGCCGGCTTTCGTCGCGACGACGACCTCGTCGCGGTGCGCGCTCAGCTCGGAGCGGAAGATGCGGCCGAAGTTGCGTTCCGCGGCCCCCGGTTCGGGACCGTAGTTGTTCGCGAGGTCGAAATAGGTGATGCCGTTGTCGAACGCGGTGCAGATCGTCGCGCGCATGTTCGCGAGCGGCGTATCGTCGCCGAAGTTGTGCCATAGGCCGAGCGCGACGCGCGGCAGTTTGAGGCCGCTGACGCCGCAGCGGCGGTACTCCATCGACTCGTAGCGCGTCGGATCGGGTGTGTAGGTATGGGTGGGCTCTAGCATCGTTGACCTCGGTCATCTATCGGTTGTCGGTTGTTGTGTGCTGCTGTGAGCCCATTGTAGACGGCTGTAGACGGCGGTGGTGCCGCACTGTGCAGCCGTCTACAGCCGACGTGCAGCTGATGTTGGCGGCACCGCCGCACTGTGCAGCCGTTTGCGGCGCACATATGGCCGTAGTTGGCGGCACCGCCGCAGTGTGCAGCTGTCTACAATCGCTGCCAACCGCACCGCTCAGTGGGGGAGGACAACCGTCTGCGTCGGGATCACCGGATCGCCGCGCATCAGTGACTGCGCCGTGATCGGCAATGCGTTGAGCGCTTCCTCATGGTGCGCACGCGCGTTGATGATCGCGTCGTGGCCGCGCCATTGGTCATCAATCTGCCCATGGTCGACGAGGTCGACGAGCAGGTCCTGCCAACCTTCGTCCGGGGTGAACGCGTCGAGCGCGGCTTTGCTGCCGGAGATGACATGTTCGCAGTCGGCGAGTGAGTATTCGTATGAGCGGAACGCGAGTTTGCGTCCCGGGACGGTCGCCTTGTTCGTCGATTTCTTCGCGACGGGCACCATCGTGCCGTCGTCGCCTTCGCGTTCGGTGAGTTTGTACACCATCGCGCACGTCGGCGCCCCCGAACCCGTCACGAGCTGCGTGCCGACGCCGTACGAGTCGACGGGTGCCGTCTGCAGCGACGCGATCGCGTATTCGTCGAGATCGTTCGTCACCGTGATCTTTGTATTGACGGCGCCGAGCGCGTCGAGTTGGTTGCGTACGCGCTGCGCGAGCGACGCGAGGTCACCGGAATCGATGCGTACGCCGCCGAGTTCCGGTCCCGCGACCTCGACGGCCGTTTTCACGGCTTCCTCGATGTTGTAGGTGTCGACGAGAAGCGTCGTGTTCCTGCCGAGCGCATTGATCTGCGATTCGAACGCGGCGCGCTCGCTGTCGTGCACGAGTGTGAAGCAGTGCGCGGCGGTGCCAATCGCCGTCAGATCATAGAGTTTCGCGGCGAGCAGATTCGCGGTCCCCTGGAAACCGCCGACGATCGACGCGCGCGCGGCGGCCACCGCGGCCCATTCGTTCGTGCGCCGCCCGCCCATGTCCATGCACGGCCGGTTCTTCGCGGCCGACGTCATACGTGACGCCGCCGCCGCGACCGCGGAATCGTAATTGAGGATCGACAGGATGAGCGTTTCGAGCAACGTGCACTCGCCGAACGAACCTTCGACCTGCAGGATCGGCGAATTCGGGAAGTACATCTCACCTTCGCGGTAGCCGCGCATCGAACCGTGGAATTCGAAATGCTCAAGCCAATCGATCGTCTCTTTGTTGACGATGCGGCGGTCACGGAGGAACCTCAAGTCGTCTTCGGCGAAATGGAAGTCGGCGAGCGCGTCGAGGAGCCGTCCAGTGCCCGCGACGACGCCATAGCGGCGGCCCTCGGGAAGATGGCGTGTGAAGACCTCGAACACGCAGTCGCGCGACGCGGTGCCGTCCTGCAGCGTGGCGTCGAGCATCGTGTACTCGTACATGTCGGTCATCAGGACCGGGTTGTAGTCGACCATGGAAACTCCTTGTGTAGCACCTGTGCAGCAGGATGCGGCTGCGCGCGCGGTGTGCGGCGCGGTTGATTACACAGTAGTAGGTCGGTGCGGCAGACGCGTATGTTGTGTCGCACAACGGTACGCTGAGGCGCGCGTGAACGTACCGCCGTGCGGAACATACTGCAGCGCGAATGCCGCGCGGATGTTACGCCGCACGCAGCACGCGCCACGGTATGCTTGAGCCATGCGTTTCATTGTCGGAATATGGCGGCTCGCGATCGTCGCATTGTGCGTCATGGGCACGTCGGAGGCATGGGCAGTGCCGAACCGTTGGGTGTACTTCACGTTCCAAACGGGCGCGCTCGTCGCGTTCGTCATGCTGTGGGCGGGCGCCGCTTCGCTCGTGCACGGCGAACAGCCGCCGGCGTGGCTCAAGGGGATGGCGGTGACGTACGCGGTCGTCGTCGCGCTCGTCGCGTTCTTCATGATGCCGCCCGACGATCCGCGCCACGTGCCGCAGATCCTTGGGATCATGACGAACACGATGCTGCACCGCATCGTGCCGATCATGGTCGTCATCGACTTCATCGTCTTCGACGTGCACAAACGGTTCAAACCGACCTATCCGCTGGTGTGGCTCATCTACCCGCCGATCTACCTCACGTTCGTGCTCGTGCGCGCATGGTGGTGGCCGCACGGGGTCGGCCCCGGCACGAACGGCAGCCCGTACCCGTACGCGTTCCTCGACCTGCCGGTGATCGGCTGGCCGCAGTTCGGCGTGTCGTGTCTGAAGATCGTCGCCGCGTTCCTCGTCGTCGGCGCCGTCGTCTGCATCATCGACCGCGCGATGCCGGCGCGTGCGCTCGCGGGCGGCCGCGCATCGTAGCGGCGTGCGCGAGGGACATGTGCGGCTATCATCGGTACCGTTGTCCGTCGGCGCCTCGTGCGCCGCGGACGCAGCGACAGCGTAGGTAATTCGTGACAGGTAGTCGGAAGTGGGGAGCACACCGTGGAAATCAAAGACATGATCAGTTCGTTGACCGTGATCCGTCCTGATGGACGTCAGAGCGACGAGTTGCGTCCGGTGAAGATCACCCGTTCCTTCACTGATGTACCTGAGGGTTCCGTCCTCATCGAATGCGGCAACACGCGTGTCATGTGCACGGCGACGTTCACCCAGGGCGTGCCGCGTTGGCGCAAGGACAGCGGTCTCGGTTGGGTGACCGCCGAATATTCGATGCTGCCGCGCGCGACGACGGAACGCACCGACCGCGAATCGGTCCGTGGCAAGGTCGGCGGCCGCACCCATGAGATCAGCCGTCTCATCGGACGCTGCCTGCGTGGCGTCGTCGATATGAAGGCGCTCGGCGAGAACCAGATCCAACTCGACTGCGATGTGCTGCAGGCCGATGGCGGCACGCGCACCGCGTCGATCACGGGCGCGTACGTCGCGATGGTCGACGCGCTCAACTGGGCGCAGCAGAACCACCGCATCCGCAGTGCGCAACGCGTCCTCAAGGACTGTGTCTCCGCCGTGTCCGTCGGCATCATCGACGGCCGTCCGATGCTCGACCTGCCGTATCTTGAGGACAGCCGCGCGATGACCGACATGAACGTCGCGATGACGGGTTCCGGTGCGTTCATCGAGATTCAGGGGACCGCCGAACACCGCCCGTTCTCCCGTGACGAACTCGACGTCCTGCTCGACCTCGCGACGAAGGGCAACCGCGAACTGCAGGCCGCGCAGCGCGCCGCGCTCGGCGCGTTCGGCGACGAGTGAACACACGTCTGATTCGATACTGATCCACACATACCAGCAACGTACAAGGAGCACAGATGAAGATCGTCGTCGCAACGCATAACGAAGGCAAACTCGTCGAGATCCGCGACATCCTCGCGGAAGGTCTTGGCGAACGTGCGCAGGACATCGAGCTCGTCTCCGCGGGCAGCCTCCATCTGCCCGACCCCGTCGAAACGGGCACGACGTTCGAAGCGAACGCATTGCTCAAGGCGCGTTTCGTCGCGCTGCGCACGGGATTGCCGTCGATCGCCGACGATTCCGGGCTCATCGTCGACGTCATGGGCAACGCGCCGGGCATCCTGTCCGCACGGTGGGCGGGCGAACACGGCAATGACGAGGCGAACAACCGTCTGCTGCTCGCGCAGATCGAGGACATCCAGGACGACGACCGCACCGCGCGCTTCCGCTGCGCCGCCGCGCTCGTCGTGCCGCTGCGCGATGAGGAGGACACGTCCGATTTCGACGCCGACAGCGGCATGGACGATGGCGACGGCCTTGAGGACGCCGATGAGACCGTCGTGCTCGGCGAGATGCCGGGGACGATCGTGCGCGCCCCGCATGGCGAGCACGGCTTCGGCTACGATCCGATCTTCATGCCCGACGACCAGCCCGAGGAGGCGATCGCGAGCGGCGAACTGCTCACGAGCGCGCAGATGACGCCCGAGCAGAAGAACGCGATCTCGCACCGCGGCAAGGCGTTGCGCGCGCTCGTCCCCGCGATCGAGGCGATCCTCTAAGGATCACAGGATTCCGGCGGCGATGAGCGCGTGGGCGCCCGTCATCAGCGCGATGCTGATGACGGCGGTCACGGCGAGTGAGAAGCCGGCGAGGCGCGCGTTGCCGAGCACCTCGTCGGTGAACAACGTCGAGAACACGGCGATCGGCGCGAGACAGCACATCATCGTCGCCTCGCGGATCATCGGGTCGAACGGCAGCAGATACCATGCGGCGAGCGCGAATGCGATCCCGAACGGCAGACGCCACAGGATGACGCGCAGGACGGCGAGGACGTCGCTGCTGTCCGCGGGTACATCCATCAGCATGCCGACCATCAGCATCGCGACGAACGCGTTCGCGTTCGCGAGCGGCGCGAACAGGTCGGCGAACCATACGGGAAGCGATATGCCGCACGCCGTCACGATGATCATCACGACATACACGTCGAACGGCACCGAACCGAAGAACCCATGCAGCACCGAGCGGCGCAGCGAACGGCGTGCGAGGCGTTTCGCGTCGCGGTCGGTCGGCTGCTCATACGGCAATGTCGGCGCATCGCCCGCGCCCTGCTCGGCGAGTGTGGCGCCGGGGCGGATATGCAACAGCGTCTGCGTCATGACATTCGTGCCCGCGGCGACCATGATGCAATTGCCGATGTCGAACATCGCGGCCGGCACGACGGCCGACGACCCAAGGAACGCCTGCACGACGGGGAAGCAGAAACAGCCGATGTTGAGGCCGGACGCGTTGAGCATGAGGAACGCGCGGCTTGCGATCGGGCGGCGCGACGTCGCGCAGTAGATGATGACGACCGGGATGAGCGCGACGATGAACCCGTACGCGGACAGCCACAGCAGCGACAGATCATGCGGGTTCTTCGCGAACGAATACACGATCGCCCCGGGGAGCACGAGATCGAACAGGATGACCTGGATGATGCGGTAGTCCCGTGGGCCGAGCAGGCCCCCACGTTTGAACAGGTAGCCGACGACGATGATGCACAACAGGGATATCGGCTGGAGGAGCGTGAGCATGGGGCCTCGGTATGTCGAACGGTTCCGGACAACGTCTTACGTCGTCAGTGCGCGAGATGGGACTCGAACCCACACGACCGAAGTCACAGGAACCTAAATCCTGCGCGGCTACCAATTACGCCACTCGCGCGTTGTGTGCTTCGTTGTGCGCCGCGCAACGCCGCACACAACGAAAAACAAAAACCCTAGGCGGTGGGCCTAGGGCAGTGGAGCCACTTGACAGAATCGAACTGTCGACCTGCTCATTACGAGTGAGCCGCTCTACCGACTGAGCTAAAGTGGCGTGCGTAGTGCACAAGATGGTGAGTGTAGTCGATTGTGTACGGTTGCGCAATTCGGCGTGTCGTATCGTGTGCGCGCCGAGCGCGGCCGCACATGTGCACATCGTCGCCGACAGTGCCGCTTGTGTAAGATGAACGGCATGAGTAACGGATTCGACGATTTCTACGCCATCATCCCCGCAGGCGGCACCGGTACGCGCCTGTGGCCGCTGAGCCGCGAAGGCAAACCGAAATTCCTCTTCGACCTGCTCGGCCAAGGGCGTACGCTCATCCAGACGACATTCGACCGTCTCGCCGCGATATGCGGCATCGACCACGTCTGCATCAGCACAGGGGAACGCCACGTCGCCGCCGTACGCGAACAGCTGCCGGAAGTGAGCGCCGAACACATCTTCGCCGAACCGACACCACGTGATTCGACCGCGGCGATCGCGCTCGCGACGGCCGTGCTGATGCGTCGTCATGGTGACGACATCATCGTCGGATCGTTCGCGGCCGACCATGTCATCCGCGGCAAACTCGCGTTCATCGAAGCGGTGCGCCAAGCCGTGCAGACGGCGCGCGCGGGCTATGTGACGACGATCGGCATCGCCGCGTCACGCCCGTCGACGGCGTTCGGCTACATCCACGAGGGCGAATCGCTCGCCGCACAGATCGAGGACGCGCCTGACGCGACACTCGTCGAACGGTTCGTCGAAAAACCGAACGCCGTGACGGCGCAGGCGTATCTGTCGACGGGGGAATACCGCTGGAACGCGGGCATGTTCGTCATGCGCGCAAGCGTCCTCATGGACCATCTGCACCAGCAGAAGCCGCGTCTCGCGCGCGCGATCGACGCGATCGCCGACGCGATCGCCGACGACGACCGCGCGTACGCGGCTGCCGTCGACGCTGCACGCGCACGCGGCGAGAACACGCGCGAAACCGTCCACCGTGAGGACTTCGACGAGCACCGCGACGCGGCGATGGCGAAACACTGGCCGTCGATGGAGAAGATCGCGTTCGACTATGCGGTCGCCGAACCACTCTCCGTCGAAGGCGGCGTCGCGATGATCCCCGGAGATTTCGGATGGGACGACATCGGCGACTTCAATTCAGTCGCCGCGCTGCTGCCAAGCGTCGACGAACGCAACAACAAAGTGCTCGGTTCGGTCGACGATGTATCGATGCTCGATTCGGCGGGCGACGTGATCGTGCCCGAAGGAGGGCGCACGATCGCACTCCTCGGTGTCAACGACATGGTCGTCGTCGACACCGACGACGCGTTGCTCATCGCGCCACGCGCGCGCAGCCAGGAAGTCAAATCGATCGTCAAGCATCTTGCGGAATCAGGATGTGAGGAACTGCTGTAGCGCACGTCGCGCGAACGTACGGCGAAGTCCGCCCGACTGTCTTCTTTCGTGAGTAGTGTGAAAGAGCTGTGAAGCGTGCAAACGTATGCCGAAACGACGGCGGCGTGACGCGGCGCCCTCGCTGCATGCGCTTCGCACACGATGATGATGAAAGGACCAACAATGGCAATCAATCCTCCAGTTGACGCCACCCAGACCGAGGCATGGGCCAAGCTGCAGCGTCACTACGACGAGATGCAGACCGAAGGCGCCGACCTCAAGAAGTGGTTCGCCGAGGACGAGAACCGCGCGGATGCGCTGTCCTTCGACGCGGGCACGCTGCACTTCGATTTTTCCAAGAACCTGATTAAGCCGGAAACGCTCAAGCTGTTCGCTGAACTCGCCGACGAAGTCAAGCTCGCCGAGCGCACCGAGCAGATGTACACGGGTGTGCACATCAACAACACCGAGGACCGCGCCGTGCTGCACACCGCGCTGCGCCGCCCGGTCGAAGACGAAGGCAAGTACATCGTCGACGGCCAGGACACCGTCAAGGACGTGCGTGAGACGCTCGACCGCATGTACGCGTTCGCCGAGCAGGTCCGCAAGGGCGAGTGGAAGGGCGTCACCGGCAAGGAGATCGAGACCGTCGTCAACATCGGCATCGGCGGCTCCGACCTCGGCCCCGTCATGGCGTACGAAGCGCTCAAGCCGTACGCGGACGCCGGCATCAAGGCGCGCTACGTCTCCAACATCGACCCGAACGACATCGCCGAGAAGACGCGCGACCTCGACCCGGAGACGACGCTCTTCGTCGTCGTCTCGAAGACCTTCGGCACGCTCGAGACGCTGACGAACGCGCGTGAAGCGCGCGCATGGCTCCTCGAGGAACTCCAGGCGTCCGGCGCGATCGACGGCACCGGCGAGCAGAAAGCCGAGGCCGTGGAGAAGCACTTCGTCGCCGTCTCGACGAACCTCGAACGCGTCAAGGAATTCGGCATCGACCCGCAGAACGCGTTCGGCTTCTGGGATTGGGTCGGCGGCCGCTACTCCGTCGACTCCGCGGTCGGCCTCACCCTCGCGATCGTCTTCGGACCCGCCCGTTTCGAGGAGTTCCTCAACGGCTTCCACCAGATCGACGAATACTTCAAGAACACGCCGTTCGAGAAGAACGTCGTCGTGCTCATGGGCATGCTCAACGTCTGGTACCGCAACTTCTACAAGGTCGCGTCCCACGCGGTGCTCCCGTACGACCAGTACCTGCACCGCTTCCCGGCGTACCTCCAGCAGCTCACGATGGAATCGAACGGCAAGTCCGTGCGCTGGGACGGCACCCCGGTGACGACCGAGACCGGCGAGATCTTCTGGGGCGAACCGGGCACGAACGGACAGCACGCGTTCTTCCAGCTCATCCACCAGGGCACGCAGCTCATCCCGGCCGACTTCATCGCGTTCGCGAACACGCCGAACCCGCTCAAGGACGGCGACCAGGACATGCACGAACTGCTCCTCGGCAACTACTTCGCGCAGACGAAGGCGCTCGCGTTCGGCAAGACCGCGGACGAAGTGCGCGCGGAAGGCACGCCTGAGGACATCGTCCCGGCGCGCGTGTTCACCGGCAACCGTCCGACGACGTCGATCATGGGCGTGCGCCTCGACCCGTTCGCGCTCGGCGAGCTCATCGCGCTCTACGAGCACATCACGTTCGTCGAAGGCACCGTGTGGGGCCTCGATTCCTACGACCAGTGGGGCGTCGAACTCGGCAAGCAGCTCGCGAAGGAAATCACCCCCGCGATCTCGCAGAATGACGAAGCCCTCGCCGCGCAGGATGCGTCGACGCGCAGCCTCATCAACTTCTACCGCAAGGTGCGCGAGTTCTGATCGTACGGTGACTGCCGCGCGCAGCGCGCTGTGGTGATTGTTGCGCGGTGAGCGTGTGGTAATCGTGCGGTGATTGCTGCGCTGGCCATTGCGATTACGGGGTGCATGGTCCGATGGGACCGTGCACCCCTTTTTCGTGGCTGTTGTCGGCGGCGGTGTCGCAGCAGACAGCCGTTTGCGGCGGTTGTGTGGCTGTTGTTGGCGGCGGTGCCGCAGCAGACAGCCGTTTGCGGCGGTTGCGTGGCTGTTGTCGGCGGCGGTGCCGCAGTGTGCGGCCGTTTGCGGTGGTTGCGTGGCTGTTGTTGGCGGCGGTGTCGCAGCAGACAGCCGTTTGCGGCGGTTGTGTGGCTGTTGTTGGCGGCGGTGCCGCAGCAGACAGCCGTTTGCGGCGGTTGCGTGGCTGTTGTCGGCGGCGGTGCCGCAGTGTGCGGCCGTTTGCGGTGGTTGCGTGGCTGTTGTTGGCGGCGGTGCCGCAGCAGACAGCCGTCTGCGGCGTCGATGTGGCTGTTGTCGGCGGCGCTGCCGCGAAGTGCAGCCGTAGATGACGCGCACAAATCTTGTTCCACGGTTGTATGTACAATTTTGGACGTTGTGCCGATGGGTGGGGTGCCGCATAACCCCGCGCATCATCAGGTCCAGTCGAACGTGACTTTCGGCGGATCGGCAGACCGCGGAACAGGTCGTTCCGCGAAACCAGGCGTCCGCGAGCACGCGACGCCCCAACCACTGCGCTGATATGCGGCAGCGAGCGAGGAACAATCATGGTTAACGCTATCGAAGCATTCGACGCCAAGCACATGAAGCCGGCCGACGAGATCCCGGCGTTCCGTCCGGGCGACACCGTCGACGTGAACGTGAAGATCAAGGAAGGCAACAACTCCCGTATCCAGACCTTCACCGGTGTGGTGATCGCGCGTCAGGGCGCGGGCGTTCGCGAGACCTTCGTCGTGCGCAAGATCAGCTTCGGCACCGGCGTTGAGCGCCGCTTCCCGCTGCACTCCCCGGCGATCGATTCGATCAAGCTCGTCCGCCGTGGCCGCGTGCGCCGCGCGAAGCTGTACTACCTGCGCAACCTGCGCGGTAAGGCCGCCCGCATCGTCGAGCGCCGCGACAACTCCGCGAAGTGAGTGCGGTGACGACCGCGTCACGCCTATAGCGTACGCGGGTGTGCACAGTTGTCGAGGATCCGTGGATTACCACGGGTCCTTTTGTTTTTCGACACACACGATGGAACATCCGATATCGACGATGATTGGTTTGTGATGAGCTGGTGAGGGCGGCGTACGCTTATGCAAGCGGTGTCATACAATGACGTACAGCGTATCCGCGGCAACCGTTTGCGGATACGGGAGCACGGCAGCCAACAGTCAGGAGCGTCATTCATGCGCGCGTACAACGATTCTTCCGTCGGCGATACGCAGTCCTCGGACACGCATACGCAGGCGAAGAGCGGCGTCGGCCACGATGATGTCCGGAACGCACGCCATTCCGACCAACCCAAACCGGACGCGAAGTTCACGTTGAAGGATTTCCTGTTGTGGTGCGCGCTGCCGATTGCGATCGTTGTCGTATTACGTGTGTTCCTGTTCGGTATGTACGTCATTCCGTCGAGGTCGATGGAGGACACGATCCTTCCCGGCGACCGCGTCGTGACGACGAAACTCACGCCGCGCATCACGAAACTCAAACGTGGTGACATCGTTGTATTCAAGGATCCCGCGCATTGGCTCGCGGACGAACAGACGACGTTCTCAAGCGACTATCTCATCAAACGGCTCATCGGTTTGCCAGGAGACATCGTCGAATGTGACGGCAACGGTGCGCCCGTCGTCATCAACGGTGTCTCGATTGACGAAACGTCCTACATCAAACCCGGAATCGAACCGAGTGCGTTCCCGTTCAAAGTGACCGTCAAGCCGGGGCATGTGTTCGTGATGGGCGACAATCGCGCGAATTCCGCGGATTCCCGATACCATCAGAACGATGGCGACAACGGGCTTGTGCCGATGAGCGACATCGTCGGCGTCGCGTTCGCGCGCTACTGGCCGCTCAACCGGATCGGTTGGCTGAGCGCGCACCATGACGTGTTCGCGGACGTGCCGTCGCGCGCGACGAAGGAATAGGCAAGTCGTCGGCGTGCGAAGCGTCGGTTGCGGTCATGCCGCGCACGACGAAGGAAGAGGTTGGAAAGAGGACGGCCCATGAGCATTTCCACAGTGCCCACGTTTGCGCTCGAAGAGCGGCTCGCGGCGGATGGATACGATGCCATCGTCGGCTTCGACGAAGTGGGACGCGGCGCGCTCGCAGGACCCGTCATGGTCGGCGCGGCCGCTTTTCGCGTGGAACACCTCGCGCACGCGCAACAGACGATACCGTGCTATCTCGCGGATTCGAAAATGCTCACCGAACGCCGTCGCGAAGTGTTGTATGAACCGCTCAAGGCATGGGTGGACGCGTACGCGGTCGGCGCGGCGACGAATGAGGAGATTGACGCGTGGGGCATCGCGCACGCGCTCGGTGTGGCGGCGCTGCGCGCGCTCGACGCCGTCGAACGCGAACTCGGCGTTGGTGCGGCGGAAGAAGCGAACGTGCGCGTCGGCGCGATCCTTGACGGGCCACACGACTACATCACGAAAACACTCGGCACATTCGAAGCGCCGCCCGTGCCGGTGCCCGCACACGTCATCACACAAGTCAAAGGCGACCAGCGGTGCTGCTCGGTCGCCGCAGCCGCCGTGCTCGCGAAAGTGACCCGTGACCGGCTCATGGTCGCGCTCGCGGACGAACATCCGCAGTATGCGCGCTACGGGTGGGCGAACAACAAAGGGTACGGTTCGCAGGCGCACCGCGCGGCGATCGCCGAATACGGCCCGAGCGACCTGCACCGCGTCACCTGGAAGCTGACGTGAGTGTGTGGACGTAATCCAGTGGCGGTGCCGCAAGGTGCAGCCGTCTGCGGCGTGTTCGCGGACGTAGTTGGCGGCGGTGCCGCGGTGTGCGGCCGTCTGCGGCGCCAATATGGCTGTTAGTTGCGGCGATGTCGCAGTGTGCAGCTGTCTGTGATGTGTTCGCGGACGTAGTTGGCGGCGGTGCCGCAAGGTGCAGCTGTCTGTGGCGTCAATGTGGCTGTTGGTTGCGGCGGTGCCGCGATGTGCGGCCGTCTGCGACAAGACATTGGAGTGTAAGGCATATCAGAGCACGACTGCATACCGTGGTGCGGCGTGTATTGCAGCGCGGTACGCTGCGCATTGTGTGAGCGTACCGGAGTGCGGAAATATCGCGTATGTGATGGCGGGGGATTACGCGTATCATCCGTAAGGCTGAGTCGGCGGTGCGCGGCGCGCGTAATTCATCCTGATGCATGATGTCGCGCGCACGACGACGCTCGTATCTTGGCAACCATGAACGATACGAACACACCACGATATTTCGGCCAGGGCATGCGTGCGGCGGCCAACGGCGGCACCGTGCAGCAGACGACGGATTCCGCGCGGAGCGCACACGCTGAGCGCACCGTGCGGACGTCGCAAGGTGCGCCGACGCCGGTGCTCCACGGCATCGACCTCGTCATGGACTACAACGCGACGTCCCACAGCACGATCCAGCCGGGGCAGCCGCCGGCGCTCAACCATGCGAATTTCCTCGTAGGCGAAGGCGAGCGTGTCGCGATCATGGGACCGTCCGGTTCGGGCAAATCGACGCTGCTGCACGTGCTCGCGGGCATCACGAAACCGACGACGGGTCGTGTGATGTTCCGTGGTGCTGACATCGATCGCATATCCGAGGCCGACCGCACACGGTTGCGTCGCCACGCGTTCGGTTTCGTCTTCCAATCCGGCCAGCTGTTGCCGGAACTGCCGGCCGTCGAGAACGTCGCACTCCCGCTCATGCTGTCCGGCATGCCGTACAGTGAGGCGACGAACCACGCGGTCATGTGGCTCGAACGCATCGGACTGCGCCAGCTGATCTTCAGCCGTCCGGGCGAGATGAGCGGCGGCCAGATGCAACGCGTCGCGATCGCGCGCGCGTTGTGTGTGGACCCGGCGATCATCTTCGCCGACGAACCGACGGGCGCGCTCGACCAGAACACCGGACACGAGGTCATGAACCTGCTCATGGACGCCGCCGGCGCGAACAACGCGGCCGTCGTGCTCGTGACGCACGATTCGAACATCGCGCGCTATTGCGACCGCGTCGTCCATATGCGCGACGGCATCATCCTCGACGCATCGAGCCGTCCGATGACGACCGCCGCAACCGTCGTACCCGCTACTGCCGCTTCCGCCCTGCGCAATCCTTCGCAAGGAGTCGCACGATGAACACGTTTGCGCTTTGGAGACTGTTCCACCGCAGTCCATTCGATCGTTCCGTGGGCAAGCGCGTCGACGTGAACGTCGCGGACGTCGCGAACGCCGTGGACGTGAACGTCGCGGATACGAATACTGCGAACGTCGCAGACGCGGCCGTCGCGAACGAGCAAGCGAACGTTGCGAACGGCGCGAATTCCGCCGCGATACGCGTCCCCGCACACCGCGGCGGCGACGACAACTTCGCCGGTTTGCTCGCGGTCATCGCGTTCGCCGCGGCGACCGCAATCTTCCTCACCGTCCTCGGCGGTCTCCACGGTTTCATCTGGCGCGCGTCGCCCGACCATACGATCGCGTGCTTCGCCGATGCCGCGAAGTGCACGTCACACGCCCACGTGAGTGACAACGCCGAGTTCTATGTGACGCTCGCGATGTTCGCGTGTGTGCTGCTCATCGTGCCGTTCACGACACTCGCGGGATCCGCCGCGCGCCTCGCCGCGACACGTCGCGACGAGCGTCTCGCGACGCTGCGCCTCGTCGGTGCGACGACCGCGCAGGTCACGCGGCTCACCGCGTTCGAAGCGGTCAGCCAGGCCGTGCTCGGCGCGCTCATCGGCATCGTCGGCTACTTCGCGATCATGCCGCTCATCATGCTGCTCACGTTCGAAAACCGCCGATTCACATTCGAACAGCTGTGGGTCGGACCGCTCGCGTTGGTCGCGGCAGTCGTCGGCGTCGCGCTTCTCGCGCTCGTCTCCGCACTCCTGACGTTGCGGCGCGTCGCGATTACGCCGCTCGGCGTGAGCGCGCGCCAAGGTTCGTCGATGCCGAGCGGATGGCGCGCCGTCATCTTCGTCGTCGTATTGATCGGCGGTTTCATGATGCTCAACAGTCTGCAAATGTTCGCGAACGCGGATGTGATCGTCGTCTATGCAATCGTATTCGGCATCATCGGCGGCTGTTTCATGCTGCTCAACCTCATCGGATCGTGGGTCGTTTCGACTGTCGCGAAAACGCGCGTTCGTCATCCGAAGAACGCTGCGGTCATGATAGGAATGCGCCGAATCCTCGACAATCCGAAGCGCGCATGGCGCAACGTCTCCGGCATCGCGCTCGCCGTGTTCATTGCAGGTGTCACGTCGGTGTGCGGTATGCTCGCGAGCGGTGAGAACGCGGACGCCGAATCGGTCATGATGATGCACGACATCTCCCTCGGCGGAACGCTCACGCTCGTGTTCGCCGCCGTCCTCGCCGCGGTCAGCTCAGGCATCATGCAGTCGGCGAGCGTATACGACCAGGCGAGCGAATACCACATGCTCATCCTTGAGGGCACTGACGCGCGCACATTGCGCAGCGCGCGCTTCAGCGAAGTGCTCACGCCGCTCAACACCGTCATCATCGTCGCCTCCGGATGTTCGATGTTCCTCATGCTGCCGCTCATCGGTTCCGCACTCACGGCGCCCGCGGTGCTGCTGAGGTTCGTGTTCGGCATCGCGTTGTGCTATGCGCTCGTGAGCGTCGGCGCCGTGTGCGCGAACCGCACCGCCACGCATCTCGACACCGTCAGCCGTCGTCGTGACGACTGAGTGCGGGCGCGCATAGTGCAGGCGCGCTGCGTGGGCGGATATCAACGTATGGGTGTGTCGTGCAAACGCACCCACGCGTGGCAATTTTTGCGCGTGTCGTACAAACATACGACACGCGCAAAAGTTTTCTCGTCTATGTACGCGTGTGCGCGGATGTTCGGAATCATGAGTTCATGGTCGTGCGCGAATGTGCTGCACGGTGCAACGGTGCAGAGTGCAGATGTCAACTCTCGTTTGTGTCGCGCATATCTACACACGCCCGCAAATTTGTGCGCGTGTCTACTACGAATACGACACGCGCGCAAAATGTGTGTCTCGTATCCGCATGGGGTGCGTCCACGCGCCAGATATATTGCGTCTGTTGCTGCTAATGTCTATCGCACGCGTATGCGCACGCATGCGAGACGTGCATGCACGCTCAGCTGAGGATCGCCGCGATGATCGCGATGAAAATCGGACTCGTCACCGTCGATACGAGGATGCCGTCGCGCGCGAACGTGAGGCCCACATTGTAGCGTGCGGCGTAATTGTAGACGTTCTGTCCCGTCGGCAGCGCCGCGAGCACGACGCACGCGTACAGCACAGGGCCGCGGAAGCCCATGACGAAGTACGCGAGCAGGAACGCGATGATCGGCATGACAACGTTCTTGAGGACGGCGACCGTGACGATTGCGGGGCGGTTGCTCTTGTTCTGCATCGGTTTCGTGCCGTGGAGCGACATGCCGAACGCCATCAGGATCATCGGGACCGCCGACGCGCCAATCATACTGATTGGATTGCGGATGAAATCAGGAACGATTGTAAATCCGAATTTCGTATTGAGAATCGACACAACAATGCCAAGTAGCGAACCAATAAGTAGCGGCTGATGCAGTGGTTGTTTGAGAATTGATTTTGCGGAAACCTGACCTTTTGTCGTCACGTCGAGCACCGTAAGTCCGATTGGCGTGAACACCGCCTGCTGCATGACGAGGATCGGCGCGACGAGTGCAGGGTTGCCGAGAATGTATGTCGCGATTGGCAGACCGATGTTATTCGAATTGAGATAGAGAGAGTTGAGGACACCAATCGTGGCGTCCGGCGCCTTTAAATGGAAGAAGAACGCGTTCAGGATAAGGAAGACGACACCTACAGCGAGTGCGGAGAAAAATGCAACGAAAATCGACGGATGGAAGATTTCATTCATCTTCTCATCAGCGAGAATATCGAACATCAGACACGGGCTCGCGACGAAGAAGCTGAGACGGTTGAGCACATACTGCGCCTGCGGGCCGCCGATCTGCATGCGCGCGGCGATGTAGCCGACCGCGATCACGATGCCGATGACGCAGAATCCTTCCATCGCGCTGATCAAGCCCGTCATGACGCTCCTTCTTGTGCTGTGTTGTGCGGTTATCTGTGCGGCGTGCGTTTGCACGGTGCACGGTGCGCGGTGCGCGGCGCACGTTTGTGCGTTGCGCGGTGCGCATAACGCGTGTCGGCTGGGTGCGCGTCGTGCGGTACACGGCGTGCATGGCATGTGCCGGCTGGGTGCAAGGTGTGCGGTGCACATCGTGGCGCGCGCTGCACATTGTGCGATGCTCGCCGATGGCCGCGTGTGGTGCGCGGAAGGGTGCGCGGCGCACGTATGCCCATTTAGTGTGTCACCTACCGCGCACATCGGGTGCCGACTGTCCCAAAACCGACCGCAAGATGGCACGTGCACATCTGCATCTGCCCCGAGAGGGCGCCCTGCCCATTGTTCCGTCCGTTTCTGCAGCCCGCGTCTGCGTATTGGGACGTACAGTCGCCTGTTTCCGTCCCATTCCGCAGTTCCTATCTACACAGTGGGACGTTGCGTCCCATTTCAAAGTCCCATCTGCGTTCTGGGACACGGTTGTGCTGTCCAGCGTCGTGCGGTACCGCAGCGTGCGGCGATTCTCGACGCCGAGATGCCAGTTGGCGTCGTGCGGTACCGCATTGCGCGCAATGGCGGGACGCTGGAACATCGTTTTGCGTCCGGGATGATTGTCTACGACTGCCGATTGGGACGCGCGACGGCTCCTCCGTACCGATCCACACGCAACACCCGACCGCACACCCGTCCCATCCCACGCATCCCCTACGCGTTCGCAGTGCGGCCTATGCGCTCGCGGCCAATGCCGAGCTGTTACGATATGTGCGGACGATAACGGTATGGCGTACTCAAACGTGCCTTGTATATGGAGATTGCGATGACTTTCAACCCCGACTTCGCCGCCCCTGAGGCGGACGCGGTTCCTGCCGAGACCTTCACGGCGACGCCGATTCCCGCCGCGTCGGCGATTGCACTCGACCCGAGCGCGGACGACCAGCGGAATCTCAACGATCTGATGGCGCAGTTGATGAGTGTGTACTCCGTGAGCGATGACGAGGGTCCGCTCACCGATATGGTCGAGGAGTTCCTGCGCGCACTGCCGCACCTGACCGTCCGCCGTCACGGCGATACGCTCGTGGCGTCCACGGATTTCGGCCGAGGGCATCGTGTCGTGCTCGCCGGGCATCTCGATACGGTGCCGGTCATCAACAATTTCCCCCCGCTGTGGCTTGAGCCCGGCGATCCGCTCATCCGTGGGGACGTCGCCGCCGCGCATCCGCACGACCGTGTGCTGTGGGGGCGTGGCGCGACCGATATGAAGGGGTCCGACGCGGTCCTGCTGTTCCTTGCGGCGACGCTGACCGATCCGAAATACGACCTGACATTCGTGTTCTACGACCATGAGGAGGTCGCCGCCGAGAAGAATGGCCTGAGGAAGGTCGTCGAAGCGCATCCGGATTGGATTACCGGTGATTTCGCGATCATCGGCGAGCCGACGGACTGCGGCATCGAGGGCGGCTGCAACGGCACGATGCGGTTCGATGTCGTCGCGCATGGCGTCGCCGCGCATTCGGCGCGCGCGTGGATGGGTGACAACGCGATCCACAAGGCCGCCGAGATCCTCAACCGTCTCAACGCGTATGAGAACAACGCCGTCGACGTCGACGGACTGACCTACCGGGAGGGCCTCAACGCGACGCTCATCTCGGGCGGCAACGGCACGAACGTCATCCCCGACGAATGCCGTGTCCACGTGAACTACCGTTTCGCCCCGGACAAAACGTTGCCGCAGGCGAAGGCGTTGATGATGGGTGCCGATTGCGGCGCCGAGCTTGGCAATGGCGAGCATGTCGCGACGGGTGGGGTGTTCGAGGGATTCGGCGTCGAGATGAAGGACGAGTCGCCGTCCGCGCGACCGGGCATGGACGATCCGCTCGTGCAGTCGCTCGTCGACCTTGTGCGTGAGCGCACGGGCCGCGAACCGCTCGCGAAGCTCGGGTGGACGGATGTCGCGCGTTTCGCGCAGCTCGGTATTCCCGCGGTGAACTTGGGCGCCGGCAGTCCGCTCTTGGCGCACAAGCACGACGAGCAGCTGCCCGAAACCGACCTCACGCTCATGGCCGGCATCCTCACCGACTGGCTGAGCTGACTTTTCCGCCGGTTCTGTTTTGCGGTCCGACCTGCAGTCGGCATTGGTGAATTG